>Ga0209517_10002891_pt1:0-20000 | contig 23675 bp, 17 predicted proteins | sample PeaSoiMetSII2010_FD_187695 | JGI IMG/M metagenome (GOLD analysis project Ga0209517, IMG submission 187695) | Peat soil microbial communities from Weissenstadt, Germany - SII-2010 (SPAdes) (version 2) | ecosystem: Environmental > Terrestrial > Soil > Wetlands > Peat | place: Germany... | reverse complement strand
GACGCCCAGCGCTAACGCCCAGGCGGACGCTGGCACAATCCGGCCCTTCGCATGGCCGATATTCTCAAACGAAATCGCGCGGCTCACGAGTTCTTTTGCGATAAAATGTGAAGCCCGTGGCCGGATGAGCCATGACGGTCGGCAGCCTGTGCTGGTCGGCGATTAGGCGGTAGTTCTACTGCCGACCTCCGAATTTACTATGAACAGAATTCTGATCAAACATTGGCCGTTGTTTGCCAGTGTCGTCATCTTGTGGGTGACCATGGGAGCGCTTTCCACGCTTCTCATCCTGCGGGAGAATGGGCACTTGGTGTTCGCTCTCGATGACCCCTATATTCAGATGGCCATGGCCAAAAACTTCGCCTTGCACGGCGTGTGGGGAATCACGCGTTTCGGGTTCACTTCGGCTTCCTCTTCGCCTTTCTGGACCTTCCTCATCGCGGTCACCTATCTGCTCGCAGGGGTCAGCGAAACGTCTCCGTTCTACCTCAGCTTGCTCTGCTCCACACTCATGCTATGGGCGGCCCACAGTGTTCTGATCTGGTACAAGGTTTCGCCCAAGCTCACCTTCTGTGTTCTGCTGGTTCTGATTTTCTTCACACCTCTGCCCACTCTGATTTGCATCGGTTCGGAGCACCCGCTTCACGCTGCTTTGACCATTCTCCTCACTTTCTCGGCCGCGCGGCTGCTATCCGACGAGAGCCCCGCCGCGGCCCGCCGCGATCTGATCGTGCTGCTGGCGCTGTCGCCAGTCCTTACGCTGGTTCGATATGAGGGAATGTTTCTGATTCTGGTCATCAGCGCGCTCTTCTTACTGCGCGGACGCTGGCGCAGCGGGTTGGCCGTGGGAGTGACGGGTTTTTCCTCAGTCCTGCTTTACGGTGCGATCGGGCTGGCGAAGGGTTGGTCGTGGCTTCCCAGCTCGATTCTCTTGAAAGGAAGTTTCCCGCGCTTCACTGATTTGGGCACAGCGCTGGATTCCATATTCGGGCCGGGGTACATCAATCTCAAAGCCGGGCCCCACCTCGTCGCACTGGTAGCGGCCTCTCTATTTCTCGCCCTGTACGCCTTCGATAGACGCAAGGGCCTCTGGGACAGCCGGCAGTTGATGACCGCGATTTTTGTGCTGATTGCTCTCGCGCATATTCAGTTCTGCATGGTGGCGTTGTTTTTCCGGCACGAGTCTTACCTCGTGGCCCTCGGGATCGTGGTGATCGCCGCCCAACTCGCGGATCAACTTCCGGAGAAGCTCTTTGGGACGCCGGGCGATCGCGCTCTGGTTCCCAAGCACGTGGGCGCACTGTGCCTCGCGGCATTCCTTATTTACCCTTGTCTCGTGCGGGCCGGCGCGGCGTTGGTTTATCTTCCCCAGGCTTCGAAGAACATCTATGAACAGCAATATCAAATGGGACTATTCATCAAGCGGTATTACCAGGGTTCAACCGTCGCCTTGAACGATATCGGCGCCGTCAATTTCCTGGCGGACGTCCATTGCCTGGATCTATGGGGGCTGGGCGATTATGAGGTTACTCAACTCCGGCGCCGCCGCGATTATCATGCCCGGGACATCCTCCGCTTGGGACGTGAAGCCGGGGTCAAGGTCGCTATCGTCTATGACACGTGGTATGCAGGCGAAATCGGCGGCCTTCCGCGCGAATGGGTGGGAGTGGGCGAGTGGACACTTCCGGATAACGTGGTGACGGGCGGCGAGACGGTTTCCATCTACGCCGTGGATGAGGCCGAGACCGTTCCCTTGATGCAAAAGCTCCAGGAGTTTTCCCAGTTCTTGCCCAAGGGCGTTAAGCAGTCTGGGAGGTATCTATACTGAAGGGCAGTGACGAGTGACAAGTGGCGAGTGACGAGCGGGCAGCGAAGAGCGACAAGGCCCGCGACCTCTATCCCTCGCTCCCTTGGGGGAGAGGGTGGACCGCGACGGCGCTTTCATCAGCCGCCGCGGGACGGGTGAGGGGGTCGGTAAGAGCATGGACATACGATGGAGGAGAAAACATGCGAAATGAATCCAAGCAAGCCACGAAAGTAGACCGGCGGTCATTCCTCGGCACAGCCTTAGCCGGCGCTGCGGCCGCAGCATCGGCCCTGGCCGGGCAACGCGACTGGAGTGGCAAGAACCCCATCCATTATCCCGACCCGGATATCATCTCCTTGGACAAACGCTTCGACAAGTACATGGTCAAAAGCACGCCCATCGAGCGCTTGTACACCGGCTTGCTTTGGGCCGAGGGGCCCGCATGGAACGGAGGCGGGCGCTACCTGGGATTCAGCGATATCCCCAACGATCGACACCTGCGATGGTTGGAAGAGGACGGCCACGTCAGCGAGTTCCACAAGCCCTCCAACTACGGCAACGGCAATACGTTCGATTGGGAAGGCCGTCTGCTGACTTGCGAGCACAACACCCGCCGCGTGGTTCGCTATGAGCATGACGGTTCGGTGACCATCCTGGCCGACCGCTGGCAGGGCAAACCCTTCAATGCCCCCAACGACATCGTGGTCCACCCCGACGGAGGCATCTGGTTCACGGACCCCGGCTACGGCATCCTGACCAACTATGAAGGCCACGTCGCGCCGCTCGAGCTTAAAGAAGCCGTCTACCGGATTGACGGCAAGACGGGAAAAATGGATATGGTCACGGATGAGGCCTACAAGCCCAACGGCCTCTGCTTTTCACCGGACTACAAATTGCTCTACCTTGTGGACACAGGCTGGACGCATTATCCCCAGGCTCCCAAAATCATTAAAGTCTTCGACGTAGTGGACAGCAAGGGCCTGCGCAACGGGCGAACGTTCACTTCCATGGAATGGCCGGGCAAGGGCACGGGGAGTTCGGACGGCATCCGCGCCGACAAGGATGGCAATATCTGGTCCGCCGCCGGTTGGGCCGGTCAAGGATACGATGGCGTGCACATCTTCGCCCCCAGCGGTGAACGCATCGGCGTCATCCTGCTGCCCGAAATCTGCGCCAATGTCTGTTTCGGCGGCACGAAGCGCAACCACCTCTTCATGTGCGCCAGCCAGTCGCTCTACGCGGTTTACGTCGATACCCAAGGCGCGCACATAACGTAGAAAGCAGAAGGCAGAGAACACGGGGGTAGCGCGGACCTCCGTTTTTGAGGTCCGCGGCTTTTCTCCGGCGCAGGACGAACCGCGGACCCCAAAACCGGTGGTCCGCGCTACCTACCGTTTATCTGCCTTCTGCTTTCTGCCTTCTGTCAGTTCACTGAATCCGGCTCGCTGGGCGGACCGTAGTCCGGGTGCGGGAGCAGGCGATCGCGGTCGTATGGCGGGTCCTCGTGCTCGGGCATGACGAAGTCCGGGTATTCCTCCTGCCATTTGCGGCGCCACTCTTCGTCGGCATAATATTTCATGTCCAATTGGATATCTTCTTCGCTGCAGCCGCCGAGGGGACTAAGATGCCAGGCGCCGTCGGGGTCGGGCGGCATCGCTTTGACCTCTTCACGCAGCATATCTTGCCAAAGCTCGGTATAAAGCTCGCGATCGCTCAGATGGTCTGTTTGCTCGAGGAACACGCGCAGGAGCGCCAGCGCGCGAATCACTTCCCAGAGCTTCTTGGTGAGCTGCTCATCACTGAGTGTGTCAGGGGCGGGTAGTTCGATGCCGGCTTCTTCGAGCTGCTTGAAATTTGTGGTCCAGGGAGCTTTCTCGTAGTCGACCACATGTTTCCAGAATCCCTCGGCAACTTCGGGCGGGGTGTCTTCCGCTCCACCTTCCACCATCCCCCCGCCCGCCAGTTCCTGCGCCTGGCGCTTCAATTCGGCGATCCTTTTTTCCCGTTCGACATCGTCCTCGTCGCTGTCCCGTGTCCCCATAGCGCTGCCTCCTTTCTGTACCCCGCCCAAGAGCCCCGATTATAGCGCACGGCCCGACGACCCAAACCAAAAAGATTCATCCCAGCGCGGCCTGTCGGAAGCATCCAAAATCCCAGATTCAGAATTCCAGATCAGAAGTCCTTGCGCGCCGCAAAAGATCTTGGGAATACTGGAAGCCATTTCAAGACCGCATGGCAGAGGAGAGATTACAGAATGCCACCCAGGACCTCGGCCACCGCTCAAGCCCTCAGCCCCCCAGGGGCTGGACATGAGTAGCCGGGGGCAACGCCCCCGGAAACCTCTCCCCCCTCACCCCCTTTCCCCTCTCCCCGCCTGCGGGGAGAGGGGTGTCCCTCAACTGACGGACGGGGTGTGGGGTCGGGTCCGGTCCGGGGGTTTCATCCGTCAGCCGACGGGCTACTCAATTTGCTCCCCTCCGGGGAGCCAGAAGCCACAAACTTCGCGGAGAACACGGCGGGCTTCTTTGTTATCTCCGAATACTCCGTGGTGGATCTTCTCTTCTCGTTAACGTGTCCAATCTTCGCGGCGCAACACCATCCGCTTTCTGATTTCTGTTATTCTGGTGGGCTGTGACCTTGCCCTTATTGGAGACTGTTCATGCACGCGAGAACTCGCCTGACGCTTGCTTTGGCGATCTGGATTGCCGGCGCGGCAACTTGTTTCGCCGCCCACAAATACTCCATCGACGAAGCGCTTGACTCGCTGTACGCAGTGCGAAATTTCAAGCAAGTGGCGATCTCGCCCGACGGCAAACAAATTGCCGGGGTCGAGTCTCTGGCAGGAGGCAACTCGGCAATCTATGTGACGACACCAGGCTCTACTGGGCGGCCGCGCCGCATCTCAGCCGGCGACGGCAGCGCGGAGTATGCCGAGCATGATATTGCCTGGTCACCCGACAGCCGGGAACTCGCTTTCCTCTCGGATAAAGAAAGTTCGGAGCAGCTTCAAATCTACGTTTCAGACCTCATCGGGAATTCGGCTCGTCAACTCACCCACCTGACCGGGTTTCTCGCTTCTCCCTCCTGGTCGCCCGACGGTAAGCATGTGGCGCTGCTTTTCACTGAGAACGCCCCGCGCGCGGCCGGTCCCCTCGAACCCATGACGCCGCCCTCCGGCGTCATCGAGCAGCACGTCTACGAGCAGCGTCTGGCGACGGTCGATGCGGCTTCGGGGCAGGTCCGGCAGGTATCGCCCGCCGACCTCTACATCTACGAATATGATTGGTCGCCTGACGGAAAAAGCTTTGTTGCCACGGCTGCGCACGGCGCGGGCGACGCCAACTGGTGGATCGCCCAACTCTTGACTATTGCGGTCGCTTCCGGCGAGGTCAGTCACATTTACAAGCCGAGCCTGCAAATTGCCCAGCCCCACTGGTCGCCTGACGGCAGAAGCATCGCGTTTATCGAAGGGCTGATGAGCGATGAGGGGAGCACGGCAGGGGATATTTATACAGTCCCAGTCAAAGGCGGCGAGGCTCGCGATCTAACGCCCGGCCTTAGGGCCTCGCCGGCAACTCTCACTTGGCTGTCCCCGGAGAGAATCCTGTTTACGGAGCAGATCGACGGGGCGAGCGGTATCGCCACGGTGGAGCCCCGTGAGGGGAAGGTGAAAACCTTGTGGCGCGGACCAGAGACCGTCTCCACGGGCAGCGTCTGGGACTTTGGGATATCTCTTGCGGCGGATGGAAAGACCTCGGCGCTGATTCGCCAATCGTTCCAGGAACCCCCGGAGATTTGGGCAGGAGACATCGGAGCTTGGAAGCAAGTCACCCACCAGAACAGCAATATTCGCCCGGAGTGGGGTAAGTCCGAGAGCGTTCACTGGCAGAACGATGGAATGGAAATCCAGGGCTGGCTACTCTACCCCGTGAACTATGATCCCTCCAAGCGATATCCCATGGTCGTCTCGGTTCATGGAGGCCCCGGCGCCGCTGAAAAGCCCGGGTGGCCCGCGCCGTTCTTCGACCTCGCCTTGCTTTCGGAGGAAGGCTATTTCGTCTTTTTCCCCAATCCGCGCGGCAGCTTCGGCGAAGGAGAAGCCTTCACGGCGGCCAACGTCAAGGACTTCGGCTACGGCGATTTCCGTGACATTCTCGCGGGAGTCGATCAGGTGGTGAAGACATTTCCGGTCGACGACAACCGGGTTGGAATCGCAGGCTGGAGCTACGGCGGCTACATGACCATGTGGGCCGTGACACGGACGAACCGCTTCCGAGCGGCGGTGGCCGGCGCAGGTATCGCCAATTGGCAAAGCTATTACGGCGAAAATGATATCGACCAGTGGATGATCCCTTTTTTTGGCGCCTCGGTCTACGACGATCCGCAGGTTTACGCCAGGAGTTCGCCCATCACCTTTATCAAGAACGCTAAAACCCCCACGCTCGTCCTGGTGGGCGACCGCGACGGCGAGTGCCCCGCGCCGCAGTCGTTCGAATTCTGGCACGCTTTAAGAACCGCCGGCGTGGAAAGCCAGTTCGTCGTTTATCCGGATGAAGGGCATATGATCTGGCAGTCCGCACACCAGCGGGACGTTACCAAGCGGACTGTCCAGTGGTTTGACCAGCACCTGAAGTAGCGGATACTTGAAAATCGAAATTCGAAACGCTGAAATCGAACGATTACCCCTCTCCCCCTTGGGGGAGAGGGTGGACCGCACCGGCGTAATCCTCAGCCGGGGCGGGCCGGGTGAGGGGGTCGCACATTTGCTGCAGGCATCCGTAACAAATTGTTCTGCCACGCCACGAGTTTCCATTTTCCAGTATCAAATTTCGATCCCGGAGGTTAGCAATGGGAGAACTGGTTCGAACCGGACTTTCGCTGGAAAAGGAACTGCTCGATAAGTTCGACGCGGTCATCCACCGCAAAGGGTATCAGAACCGGTCGGAGGCCATCCGCGACCTTATTCGCGAGCATCTGGTACACGCGGCAGCGGGTGAGAATAAGGTGATTGTCGGAACACTGACCATGGTTTACGACCACCACCAGCCGAATCTTTCAGCTAAGCTGATTGAGGCCCAACACGCGGCTTCGAGCAAGGTCCTCGCGGCTACGCATGTGCATCTGGATCACCACCATTGCCTCGAGGTGGTCATCCTGAAAGGCCGCAGTGGGGAGGTCAGGAGCCTGGCGGACCGGATTCTGAGCCTGAGGGGGGTTAAGCACGGAGAATTGACGGTGACCACGACCCACGACTGATCATCCGAAGCCCTACGCGACCAGCCTGGGGTAACTCCGATATTTTCCAGTTGACGCGAGGGCTGGCGGACTATAGATTTACCGTCTAAACATTCACAAAAGGAGACTCGATATGAAGGTCGGACTCTTTACGGCGCTCCTGGCCAAGCTTAGTCTGGACGAAGTCATCGAGAAGGTCAGACCTCTCGGTATCAGCACACTCGAGTTGGGAACCGGCAACTACCCCGGCGATCCCCATCTGAAACTCGACTGGTTGAAGCAACCCGCGAAACTCAAGGAGTTCAAGCAGAAACTCGACGACCAAGGAATCGGCATCAGCGCCTTGAGTTGCCACGGCAACTCGCTGCATCCCAATAAGGAGATTGCGAAGGCGCACGAGGAAGCCAGCCGGAAGACCATCTTGCTGGCTGAAAAGCTGGGTCTCACACGAGTCATCGACTTCTCCGGATGTCCGGGCGATTCGGATAATGCCAGATACCCGAGTTGGTCGCCCACTCCATGGCCTCCCGATTTCCTGGACCTGCTGAAATGGCAATGGGAGAAGAAAGTCATCCCGTTCTGGGTCAAACGCGCCAAGTTTGCGCAGGACCACGGGGTGCGCATCGCCATCGAGATGCATCCGGGTTTCATGGTTTACAATCCGGAAACGATGCTGCGTTTGCGGGAAGCCGCTGGCCCGGCCATCGGGTGTAACTTCGATCCTAGCCACATGTTCTGGCAAGGCGTCGACCCTTGCGTGGCGGTGCGCAAGCTGGGGGAAGCCGTTTTTCACGTCCACGCCAAGGACACTCGTCTTTACAATGTCAACATCATGGTGAACGGAGTGCTCGACACCAAGCCCTATAGCGACGAGAAGAATCGCTCGTACATCTTCCGCACCGTCGGCTACGGCCACGACATGGATTTCTGGGCCGACTTTGTCTCGACGCTTCAAATGGTCGGCTACGACGATGTGCTCTCGATCGAGCATGAAGACAGCCTGATGTCCGTGGACGAAGGCCTGAGCAAAGCGGCCGGGTTTCTGAACCAGATCATCATCAAGGAAAAGCTGAAGGAAATGTGGTGGGCGTGAGAAGAGCAGGAGTCAGGATTCAGGATTCAGGAGTCAGAAGATTTAGCTGTCAGGTGTCAGCTATCAGCCAGCCTCCGGGGGGAAGTTGTTTGCTGATAGCTGAAGGCTGAGGGCTGAGAGTCAGGGTTTCTATTCTGACTCCTGACTTCTGACTCCTGACTCCATTCGTGAAGAGAGGAGAATTCCGAACATGCCAGAAGTCAACGTTGCACTGATCGGTCACCAGTTCATGGGGCGGACGCATTCCAATGCTTATCGGCAGGTCAGCAGGTTTTTTCCCGGCAAATTCACACCGCGCATGAAAGTGCTTTGTGGAAAGGCCTGCACAGAAGAACTTGAAGCCACGGCGCGGCAGTTGGGTTGGGAGGAGTCTGACTGCGAGTGGCGGCGGGTGGTCGAACGCAAGGATATTGACATTGTCGATATCGCGACGCCGGGGTATCTGCACCACCCCATGGCCATAGCTGCCGCGCAAGCCGGCAAGCACGTGATTTGCGAGAAGCCTCTCGCCAACAACCTGGCGCAGGCCAAGGAGATGCTCGCAGCCGTTCAGAAAGCGGGCGTCATGCACATGGTGAACTTCAATTACCGCCGCATACCCGCGGTCTCATTCGCCAAGAAGCTTATCGAGGAAGACCGTTTGGGCCAGATCTATCATTACCACGGCGCTTACCTTCAGGACTGGATCATGGACCCGAATTTCCCCCTGGTTTGGCGGCTGGAGAAGAAATTTGCGGGCAGCGGCGCACTGGGCGATATCGGCGCGCATGCTGCTGACTTGGCCCAGATGCTGATTGGGTACATCACTTCCGTCACGGGGCAGATGACCACGTTCATAAAGGAGCGGCCTCTGCCGGGAACCGGCGAGGGTGCGTGGGGGGCCAAAGGCGCCGAAGGCAAGAAAGGCAAAGTCACCGTGGACGACGACACGAACTTCCTGGCGCGCTTCAAGAACGGTGCGGTGGGAGTGTTTGAATCGACACGCTTCGCCGGGGGCCGCAGGAATTTCAACACCTTCCAGATCTACGGCAGCAAAGGCAGCCTGGCGTTCAACCTGGAACGGATGAACGAGTTGGAGTTTTTCGACCGTACGGAGCCCAACCAAATGCAGGCTTACAAAACAATCATCGTGACTGAGGCCAACCATCCTTACGTCGGCGCCTGGTGGCCGCCAGGACACATCATCGGTTACGAGCACACCTTCGTCCATGCTATCCACGACTTCCTCGTGGCCCTCGAAACCGGCAAACCGCCCCAGCCCGGATTCGACGAAGGCGTCAAAGTTCAAGCCGTGCTCGACACGGTGGAGCGCTCGGCGAAGTCGGGGAAGTGGGAAAAGGTGAAAGTCTGACGTCCCATCGGGAGATCGGGTGATCGGGTGATCGGATGAACAATTCCATCGGGCGATCGGGAGATCAGAAGATCGGGCGAGCAAGAAACTCACGGCCGGCAAAAAGGCGTTTTGTGCTTCCGATTTCCCGGCTCTCTGATTTCCCTCATCTGATCTACCGATCAACTGCTCCCGAGATCGATGGAGCACGATGTTAGACAAGCATTTCGATCTCCGAGAGCGGACAAAGCGGTTTGCCTTGCGGGCAATAAAGCTCTGCGGCTCACTGCCTAAGACTGAGGCGGCACGCGTCATCAGCCGACAACTTCTCCGTTCAGGCACGTCGGTCGCCGCCAACTACCGCGCCACTAGCCGAGCGCGCTCGCGAGCTGAGTTCGTGGCCAAAATGGGGCTGGTTGTCGAGGAAGCTGACGAGTCTGTTTTCTGGCTGGAACTTCTGATGGAGAGCGGGATGATGACCAAGGCTCGCTTAAATGACCTCCTCGCGGAGGCAAATGAGCTTGTCTCGATTTTTGTTGCGTCGCAGAAAACTGCAAGGGGACGATGAATCGGGAGAATCGGTTAAACACTCAAGGATTTTGGCACATCGCAATTGACGCATCGGGCGAGTAATAAAAAGATCTGGAGAATCGGCGTTCTTTTGTTCACCCGATCTCCCGATCTCCCGATTATTCGATACGGGGAGAGTAAATCGTGGCATACATGATGGGAATCGATGTTGGAACCACCGGCACGCGGGCGATCATCGTCCGGCCGGATGGTCATATTGTGGGAGCGGCCACGGGCGATCACCAGCCTATGAAAATGCTCAAGCCCGGCTGGGCAGAGCAAGAACCAGAGGACTGGTGGCGTGCAACTCTGGTGGCGATCCGCGGGGCTCTTGAGCAGGCCCAACTCAAGGGCGGCGACATTGAAGCGGTGGGATTCTCCGGGCAGATGCATGGCGTGGTTTTGATGGACAGCACCCCGGCCGTGCTTCGGCCTGCATTGATCTGGTGCGACCAGCGCAGCCAGGCGCAATGCGACTGGATCACATCGACCGTTGGGGCGGCGCGATTGATCAAGCTGGTCTCCAATCCCGCGCTTACCGGCTTCAGCGCGCCCAAGCTGCTTTGGATTCGGGATGAGGAGCCCCGGGTTTTCGAGCGGACCGCTCACTTTCTGCTTCCCAAGGATTTTGTGCGCTTCCGGCTGACGGGCGAATTCGCCACCGATGTGTCCGACGCCTCGGGCACTTTGCTTTTCGATGTGACCAACCGGCGGTGGTCGCGTGAGATGCTCGCGGCGCTCGATCTGGACGCCAAGCTCTTGCCGCGCGCCTACGAATCGGTTGAAATCGCCGGCGCGATCACTCGCGAAGCCGCGGTGCTCACCGGCCTGAGCGCTGGGACACCGGTGGTGGGCGGTGCGGGCGACCAGGCCGCAAGCGCTGTGGGTAACGGCATCGTCGAGCCCGGCCTCACCTCTGCCACACTGGGCACCTCGGGCGTGATATTCGCCTACACCGAAGCGCCCAAACTCGACCCGCGCGGCCGCATCCACACCTTCTGCCACGCCGTTCCCGGAAAATGGCACGTGATGGGAGTCACACAAGGCGCGGGACTTTCGTTGCGCTGGTTCCGCGATAATTTCGGCGCCTCAGAAAGTTGGTACGCCCGCCACACGGACGCCGACCCCTACGACCTCATCATCGATGAGGCGCGGAATATTCGACCTGGAAGTGGCGGCCTGCTGTGGCTGCCTTACCTGATGGGTGAACGAACCCCCCACCTCGACGCTCAGGCGCGAGGCATGTGGTTTGGACTGACTGCCGCTCACACCCGCGCACACCTGATTCGTTCCATCCTCGAGGGGGTGGCCTTCAGTCTGCGTGACTCGATCGAGATTTTTCGGGAATTGAAGATTCCTGTTGAGCAGATTCGCGCCTCGGGCGGCGGCTCGCGTAACTTCACCTGGCGGCAAATCCAGGCTGATATATTTGGCACGGATCTTGTGATCCTGCGGACTTCCGAAGGTTCTGCCTTCGGCGCAGCATTGCTCGCCGGCGTCGCGGCAAAGACGTATTCCAGCGTTCCGGAGGCGGCCTGCGAAGCCATTCAGGTTAAAGAGAGCATGACCCCGTTGGCGGAAAACGTCAAAGCTTATGACCGCTATTACCAGGTGTATCGCGCCCTTTACCCGGCCGTTCGGGATCTGGCGCACACTCTGGCGAATATCGAGTAGGGACGCAGAGTGTCTTCACCTGTGGATTGTCATCCTTCGCTTCGCGCCTCGAAAGAGACGTCATTCCCGCGAAAGCGGGAATCCATGGGTCCCTAGACTGACAATGGACCCCCGCTTCCGCGGGGGTGACGAATGCTGACTTTCGTTTCTGGGGGTGGGCCCAAGGCCCATGACCAACCTGGATGGCAGCAGTCCGGTTCGGTTTGGACATCACTATGAAAACCCAGCACGCCCTACTCGCATTGCTATGCTTGTTCCCATCGCCCTCTCTGGGAGGCTTCGCCGTGGAGAATTATGCGGTCAAGAAAGAAATCGTGGAAGGGCACGTCACATACCATCTGCTCGATTCGAAGCTCAAAATGGACGTGGGCATTGTGCCGGACATCGGCAACTTTGCTTACCAGTTCAACGTGGACGGGAAAGATGTGTTGATCCCGGTGGAGTCCTTCCAGGACTACCTCGCGAAGCACACCTTTGGCTGGGGTATACCCTTCCTGGCGCCGTGGGCCAACCGTCTTGATCACGACTACTATTACTTTGAAGGTAAGAAGTATTTGCTGAATGATAACCTTGGAAACATCATCCGTGACAATTTCAAGCAGCCCATGCACGGCTTGCTGGTTTTCGAACCCCGCTGGAAAGTCGTGAAAACCGGGGAAACCGCCGCGGATGGCGCGTTTGTTGTTTCGCGGCTGGAGTTCGACAAGTACCCCGATCTGATGGCGCAGTTTCCCTTTGCGCAGGTTTATGAGATGACCTACCGCTTAAAGGAGGGCAAGCTTGAGTGCACGACTCGGGTCACCAACGTCGGCGACTCCGACCTCCCCGTCCATTTTGCATTTCATCCCTACTTTCACCCGGACGGCCCGCGCCCGGAATGGAAGGTGACCATTGGCGCCCAGCAACACTGGATTGTCACCCAGCAACTGATTCCGACGGGCGAAACCGAGCCTACCGACAAGTTTCTGCCCGGGGCGACCAAGGGCGTAGCGCTCGATAAGACTTTCATTGACGACGGCTTTTCCGATTTTGCGCGCGACGGGAATGGCCTTGGCCGCGTTACGATCCAAGGCAAGACCGAAAAGATTGAAGTCCTGTACGACAAGGCGTTTGATTACGCGATTGTCTATGCTCCACTCAATAACGACCTGATCTGCGCCGAACCTCAGTTGGGTCCGACGGATGCCTTCAATCTGCAGCACGAAGGGAAATTCAAGCATTTGATCGTCCTTGAGCCAGGTAAGACCTTTGAGGCTTCGTTCTGGATTGTGCCGACAGGTTTTTGATTTTGTACCTGATGCCCTCTCCCTTGGGGAGAGGGTGTCTCGCATCGGCGCTTTCACCAGCCGAAGCGAGACGGGTGAGGGGTCTTTTGCAGAGTTCGGGATCACAGGCCGCGGGCTTACGCGGTCATTACAGTTCAATTCTCCGGAGAAATTGCGAGGGCGAAAATTGCTGATGCGAAGGTTGGGCATGATGCGAAGTTTTAGATATGGAAGTAACCCCTCACCCGACCTGCGACGGCTGAAGAAAACGCCGTCGCGGGCCACCCTCTCCCTACGGGAGAGGGCGGTCTTTGCGAAAGTTGCGAGGGTTCTCGTTGGCTGTGCCCTCGGCGGTTTGCTTGTATCCGTTATCGCGTCGCTCGGAGTGCGAGACGATCCGTCGGCGCCAAATCCCATTACTCTATTTTCAGCGAGGTTAGCCATGGCAGCTCAGAACGATTCCTTTTCCGCAAAAATAGAAAAGACTCAATTCAACGGCTGGAACGCTTATCGCCTGACGAACGGCATTATCACCCTGTATGTCGCGCCGGACATCGGTGGCCGCGCCATTCAGCTTGAGTTAGGTGGGAAGGGGCTCTTCTTCGTCAACAAGGACCTGGCCGGCAACGTTCTGCCTGCTGAGCAGAACAACCTGAAATCCGGCTGGGCCAATTATGGCGGCGACAAAGTCTGGCCGGCGCCGGAAGGTTGGATGAACGACGAGCAGTGGCCCAGCATCCCGTACTACATCCTCGACGGCAGCCGGTTTGCCGCGGAGGTGGTCACGGAGACGCCTGCCGAAGTTGCGGTTCGCGTTACCAGCCCTGCCGACCCGCGCAGCGGCGTACAGTTTGTGCGGACGTATCACGTTTACGCAGGGACAACGCGCCTGAAGGTCGATCAGGTGATGCGCAACATCAGCCCTCGGCAGATTCGATGGGGCATCTGGCATCTGATTCAGAACGATGCTGCCGACGCACACGATCCCACAAAACCCAATCCGGATCTTTACATGTATCTTCCGCTCAACCCCCACAGCCAGTATCCCCAGGGCTACTACAATCCGTACGGCGACGCGCGACACCCCAGCTACCAACTGCAGCATGGTGGCCGCATGTTGCAGGTGCATTATCTCTATCGCGTGGGCAAGGCCGCCGCGGATACTGACCGTGGCTGGTACGCGGTTGTCAATGGTCAGAAGAACATTGGCTACGTCGAAAACTTCACACCATTCCCGGAAAAGGAATACCCGGACGGGGCCGCCGTAGAGACTTGGAATAATGGCCCAGGCGTAATCTCTCGCGGGCCGTGGGACCAGACCCTTCTCGACGATCCGAAGCAGAATCCATACATCCTGGAAACCGAGGTGCTCAGCCCCTATGCGGCGCTCAACCCGGGGGAGGAGTATTCCTTCCCGGTGTACTGGTCGCCCACCTCCGTCACGAACCCTGTGCGCAACGCCGTTTGGGCCGGCGCGATCTCCGAGCCGCTTAGCGGAAAAGTGGAAGGCGGCCAGGTTAGTCTGAAGGGACTATTTGGCGTCTTCACGCCTGGCGCGCTGGTCGCCAACTTCTATAGCGTGATGGGCGAGGAATTGAGTCACGTAACGTTGCAAGCCATTGACCCCAGAGAGGTTGTCCGGCTGGACAAGTCCATCGCCGCGCCCGCTGGCACTTTCCGCGTGAGCGTCTTTGTCGAAGACGCTCGGGGGGAGAACTGCGGGTTCCTGGGTAACGTGGTACTGAAGTAGGCGGATCGGCACGTAGGCAGGTGGGCAGGTTGCTAGTCGACGGGGGTTGATGGCCCTTGGCAGCGCGGTGCGGTGAACGTTTAGCGCCCAGGGTCGACCATTCCCGGCCATTCTGGCAACCGCCGACTGGTCATCCTTCCGATCTGCCCACCTGCCAATCTGCCCATCTGCCGACCCCTAGTACCGCCGTACTCTAGCCATCTGAGCCAATCAAATGAACACTAGTAGCGAGGCGGAACCCGCGCCAAACGCTTGACTGCTATCCCGTGCGGAGGACCGCGGAACTCAAAAGGACGAGGTCCGCACTTCCAGCTTGGCAATCAACGGAGGTTTTGGGGGTCCACATGCGGACTGCTATTGCTAAACACCCGAGGGCCGTTTGTTTCCCACCCGCGCTTGCACATTCACGGGGGAAAGAGTGCAGGCGCAGTTGTGTCAGTGTGGGGACAGGCGTCGAATGGAATAGCAGTTCTTCAAGCGGCGGTCGAGTTTTGGAGGGGAAAAACCGCCAGGCAATGTTATCACGCTGGCGGGCCTCAACCCGCGGGTTCTCACGCATCGAGCTGATGATGGTGGCCTCGGTCATGTTAGTGCTCGCGGCCACTGCCATCCCGCGGGCCTTGGGAGTCAAAAACTGCTGCCTGTAGGTTGCGAGTCAAAAGCGGCAGCGTCGGGAGTCAATGAATACGATTTCGGATCAGCAATCCGGGTTCTCGACAGTCGAACTGGTGGTCGTCGCCTGCATTGTAATCACCCTTACTGCCATTGCGCTCCCCACGTTAATTAACGTGGTGGCTGCGGCGCAAATGCGAGGGGGCATGAACGATCTTTCCGGCCTGTTCCAGAACGCCCGCAGTATGGCGGTCAGGCAGAACATAATATCGCGGATTCGTTTTCAGCTCACCGGTGGTGTATGCGTCGCATATGTGGACAACGGGGTAAGTCCAACGGGGCTCACGTCCTCGGTGCCGCAGACAACGCTGCCAAGCCAACTAAGCAAGGTGAGCCCCCCATCCGGCAGCGGTGGCCCCACTCCTCTGACTGCCACAACCTGCGGTGCAAACGCTTTGAACACCCTGGACACCACCGACGATACCTATTTCAGCAGCGCGGGCCTTCCATGCCAGTACAGCAGCGGCACCTGTCCGGGGACGCAGGCATTTGCTTACTACTTCAATTATGCGGCGAGTTGGGGCGGAACGCGTTGGACCTCGATCTGTGTTTCTCCGGGTGGCCGGATGACAACCTGGTATTGGAACGGGCAGAGTTGGAATAACTGAGCGGGCAATAGAACGGTATGAGCGGCATCCGCCACACACGAACGCAGAAACAGCAAGCCGGCTTCACGCTTCTGGAACTGATGATCACCTGCCTCATCCTGGCGGTCGGGTTGCTGGCGGTCGCGGCGCTGTTCGCTACAGCCGTGGGCAACAACGGCCGCAGCCGGGTGGACAGCACGGCGACCATGCTAGCGGCATCCGTAATCGAACAAGTTACTGCGGTACTGGCGCGCGGGGGGCCGGCCTCGGTGACAGACTGCGGGCAGCCGCCGACCACCTGGACAATCGACACAAGTGTTGGCGGTGCGGCTCTGAGCAACGTGTCTCCGATCGGCCCCAGCATCGATTTCACCCAGACCAATCCGCCGTCCGGTTACCAGATGAACTACGTTGTGTGCAACGGGGGAGGGTTTGCTGGTACGCAGGCTGTCTACGATGTTCGTTGGAATATCCAACAGATATCCACTAGTCCTCCGTCTTCGTCCTACCTGGTAACGATTGCGGCCGAGCCGCGAGGCATGACGAACAACCGTTTCACCTTTGCCCTGCCAGTCACGTTCCGGACTTTTGTTGGACCGCAGTAACGCCATGAGGATACGCACCAAGGCCAGTTCGCAAGTTGGGTTCTCGCTCCTGGAACTGATGATCGTCTTAGCTCTGCTGGCCATCATCATGGGTTCGATCTTCGCCCAGATCAATCAGGCCCAGCAGAACTCCACGTCGCAACAGATCAAGCTCGACCTGTTCCAGGAGTCACGCGAGTTTATGGACCAGATCGCGCGCGATCTGCGCGCCTCCGGGTACCCGAACACACGTAACTTTTCGTCGGACCCGGTAAGCCCGGCGGAACAGAGTACGCAGGAAGCAGTGGGATTGGTCAAGTTGGACGTGGGTGAGCTCTGGTTCGAGTCGTCGATCGATGGAAGCGGAAACGTGTCAGTGATTCATTACGACCTGGTCCAAACCGGCACAGGCTGCCCGTGTCTGGAGCGGAGCCAAACCCCAAAAATCCAGGCAGACCCCCTCACCGGCCAGACCGAAACTGACCAGGTAGATGTCCAGAGTGTGATCAACGGCACGAGCGCCGATCCCATCTTCAAGGCGTACTACGCAGACGGAACAGCCGTTTCGCTGCCCATTGACATTACGACCATCGACCCCGTCACCGGGAACAACCTTCTGGCTAACGTCAATACGGTCGACATCATACTTAAGGTGCAGTCTCCTAACCGGGATCCCCAAACCGGGCAGCAGGCGACAATGACCCTGATGACCACGGTGCGGCTCAATAACTGCTCCGTCGCGTACCCCAACACCACGGGCACGGTCATGGGGTGCAAGTGATGGTAGGAGGGGCCATGAGCGTCAGGAAAAAGCAGGACCAGGAAGCCGGCGTGGGTCTGATTCTCGCTATCTTTGCTTTGCTTTTGCTCTCCGGCATCGCCCTGGCCATGGTGTTTTCGTCCAACACCGAGACTTCGATCAGCGTCAATTACCGCGATAAACACTCTGCCATCTATGGGGCTTTGGCCGGCTTGCAGGAAGCCCGGGATCGAATCCATCCACTTACTGGCGATTTGGGGGTGGGCGCCAACCTGTCGGCACGCGGATTGAAAATCGTTCCCACCGGACTGCCCTCGACCTCGGGGGCATCGGGGGCATACGTGCTCTACCTCATCAATCCTGCGCCTGGAGAAACTGTCGCCCCCTGGAATCCCAGCAACAAGTATTTTGACACGGAACTGTGCCACGAGAGCTACTTTGTCAACAACCTGGGTGTAACGGGTTACCCCACCGTGGCCGCCGGAACACCCTGCCCGGCCACCACAGCCTCGGTCCCAAGCGGGAGCGCTTGGTACGCCTGGTACGACAACAGCCAGTCAGCCCGCGGAACCGGGGATGCAGCCACACTCGAGGCCGCCTACCAACTCAAGGATGCCAACGGCAACAAAATTCCACTGACCTATAAGTGGGTGCGAATTACCCTGAAGTCCGACAACATGACGCCTGTCAACGTCGGCACCGCCCCCTACGGGAACCAAGTGTGCTGGAATGGGAGCCATGAACAGCAACTCCCCGCCGGGTACCAAACAAGCTGCACTGCGTTGACCACGTCGGTGACCGGCCCCGTCACCAATATCGCCGTTACGGCCAGCGGCTCCGGCTATACTTCGGTGCCAACCGTGACCCTCAGCGGAGGCGCCGGGTCAGGGGCCACCGCAACCGCCGTGGTTGACCAACTCCCCCAGGGGCTCACCAGCGTCACCATTACCAACCCAGGGGTGGGCTATACCAGCAACCCGGCCGTGACCATTACCCCGACAGACGGGAACGGCAGCGGAGCCATCGTGAACGCTACGGTGAGCGATACGGAGCCCGTCGTTTCGGTGGGCCCCAGTGGAGCTACCTGGGCAACGCCTCCGGCGTGCTATGCTAGCGGCAACACCCCAACCGTCATTTTCACCCCTGCCAGCGCCACTGCTACGGCAAATATGACAGGCAACTCCTGCATCTACAGTTACCAAGCGAGCGGGAGCTGCGACGGTAAGAACGACACAGGCGCCGTGACGGCCAACAATGGCACAGGATCCGGCTTCGCCGGCGCGGTCACGGCGGGTAGCAACAAGAAGGCGGATGGCTCATATACACCAAGCAACCCAGGCAACTACACCGCCGTTCCGACCACTTTTAGCGTCGCTTCGCCCTGCGAGAATGTGTCGATCACGCCGACCTATGGCATTCAGATCAATACAGTCACCATTCCGCAGAACGGTGGCGGTTCCTACACGCCTGGCAGTCCACCCACCGTCACCTTTGGAACGTATTCCCCGAAAGGCGGATTGCCTGGTGCAAAGGCGACTCTGAGTACAGGGCCTACAGGGATTGTAAACAGCCTTACCATTCCCGTTAACGGAGGTGGCAGCGGGTACGACGCCAACCCAATCTTGATCATCGCCGCGCCTCCCTGTACCCCGGGGCCCGGTTGCGTCACGGCCACGGGGACGGCTTCGATTGCGACCGACTATGGAGTGGTCAGCATCACCCTTACGAATGGAGGCAGTGGCTATTCTCAGGCGAATCCACCTACGGTGACATTCAGTGGGGGCGGCGGCGGTTCGGGAGCGCAGGCAACGGCCACCGTGGGATCGTCGGGGAATACCATGGGACCGGTGTCCCTGCTGACCGCGCTGGCGGTGACGCCCTCCGGCTCCCGGGCGATGGCGCAGATGGAAACTGGGGTCCTCTACAACAGCTATACGTTTGGCCTTGGCGGCGCGCTCACCCTGATCGGGCCGAATCCTAACTTCGGAACGCCGCATTCCAATAATTTCCAGATGATCGGGACCGACTGCCCCACCTGCGCCCCGGTGCCTTCCGGCTGCAACACTACGGCACTGCCCTCAATTGACGCCATCGGTATTGACGACCCAACGAAGGCAACCAACCCCAGCGCCGTTCAAACTATCCTCGGTGATCTTGCCAAGCCGAACAATTATCTCGGTGCAAACTCAGCCCCGGATGTGGTCAACGCCAACCTAGGCAACCTGAGCGCATCCGAGCTGAATCTCTTTATGGGGCAGGTTGCCTCGGCCGCAACCAATGTGTACGGGACGCCAACTGCGTCGGTGAACAATCCCACCATTAACCTCGGTACCGCGGCCAACCCCGCCATTGACTTCGTCTATGGGAACTACTCCATGGGGCCTTCGACCGGCTATGGCATTCTCGCCGTGACCGGAACCTTGACCTTTAGTGGCGACTACTCCTGGAACGGTATGATCCTAGTTATCGGCAACGGAGCGTCGATCATGAGCGGCGGCGGCAACGGACAGATCGTTGGGGGAGTTTACGTTGCCAATACCTCCGGCAATTCGTTCGGCTCGCCCAGCGTGAGCTGGAACGGCGGGGGCGGCAACGGCATTCAGTACGATCACTGCTGGGCCGACTACATGCTCAGCAAAATCCCTCCTCTGGCACCCGCTTCCAGTGCAAGTT
>Ga0209517_10002889_pt1 | contig 23685 bp, 17 predicted proteins | sample PeaSoiMetSII2010_FD_187695 | JGI IMG/M metagenome (GOLD analysis project Ga0209517, IMG submission 187695) | Peat soil microbial communities from Weissenstadt, Germany - SII-2010 (SPAdes) (version 2) | ecosystem: Environmental > Terrestrial > Soil > Wetlands > Peat | place: Germany... | reverse complement strand
AAAACCTGGACCTTGGGTACCAAGATGGTGCAGCCGCGCGCCGACTACGCCTCCATCATGCTGGGCACCGGGAAAATTCTGTTTGCGGGCGGAGAGAACATCTCGGGCGTCAGCATCAACAACGCCAAGTTATACAACTCCTCCACCGGAAAGTTCACGGCGACCGGGAACATGACGGCCCCGCGTGTGGAGCATACCGCCGTCCTGCTCTCCAACGGCAAGGTGCTCGTCTCAGGCGGAAACAACCAGACCTTAGGCGGAGCGACGCCGCTGGCCAGCGCCGAACTCTATAACCCAGCGACTGGCACATGGAGCGCAACCGGCAGCATGAGCAACGCGCGCGCCGGCCACACTTCCACCGTGCTCCACAACGGTAACGTAGTTACCGCCGGAGGCAGCGACGCCGTCAATGAACTGGACAGCGCCGAACTGTACACGCCGTAGACAAGCGCTCTTTTTTGTTCGCCCCCTAGGCCGGCGCCACTGCGGAAATGCGGTGGCGTTCGCCTTTTTCCAACTTGGTAGTATTCTGCCGGGACCCTTTCCAATCCAGCCACAAGCCTTCACGGTCCAAACGCTAGTTCAAGTCAGGACAAGGACGCCATCAACTTAAGAGTCTGCCCGAACTTCCTAAGAAATTGGTTTAACCGTCCAGACGTTGGCCCCCTCCTCTACCCGTATGCGCTCGAAATCGATTCGCTGCGAAATCACCTGATGGACGCCGGCTTCTGCTGGACCTCCGCCCGCCTACGTCGCATTCCGGACCGTCACCTTCTGTTCTCCGCTCATCCTTGCCGCCACTGTTTTGTCGGGCGATCGTCAAGCTGACTCTCTGATGAGCCGTAAGAAACTGGGGCGCGAGGACACAGTGAGTGGGTCCCAATGACCCAACCACCCCAAGCAGTTTTGCGGAAAACAACGGACTTACGTGCTGGTTGCGTCTGGCCCTTCATGTGCTTTTACCTTGGGCATGAGTCAGCCTCGATCTGGCTCTAAAAACTTGAACCCCCAGGAGAAAAGCAAATGAAAAGATCTCTCTCTTTAGTTCTGGTCGTTCTGTTGATCGGATCGGTGCTGGCTAGCGCGTCAACTCTGATCTCGAAGCAACAGGCGGAACAGGATGCTCTGATCGCGGTGGGCGGAGGTACGCTCACCCAGATCCACAAGGAAAAAGAACTCGGCAAGATTATCTGGTCGGTGGACATCACCGGCGCTACCCAAGAATACGAGGTCTGGGTGGACGCGCATACCGGAGCGATCCTGCAGACCCTGACCCAACCCTTGTCACCGGAGGCTGCCGGGTACATCAGCAAACAGCAGGCCGAACAAGCTGCTCTAAAGGCAGTCGGTGGTGGAACGCTAGTGCAAGCTCAACGCGACCAGTGGAAGGGCTACCAGATCTGGGATGTCACCATCACCCAGCCCGGATTTGAGTACGAAGTGTTTGTGAACGCGCGCAATGCCGCGATCCTAAACGTCACCAAGCAGAGCGACGGCGCAAACGCAACGCGGAAATACATCAGCAAGGCCCAAGCTGAGCAAATTGCGTTGAAAGCGGTTGGCGGCGGTAAAGTGCTGCTGATTGTGCTCGAAACGAACGATAATCCGCCGGACTGGTCCGTGGATGTGTTGGCAACAAATGGCACCGAGTACGAAGTGAAGGTGAACGTCTACACCGGCAAGGTGATCGCGATCATCGTTGGAGGTTAACGTGTTGTTCGCCTGGAACAATACGCTAACGGGAACTCGCAGACTCACCCTCCCGGGTTTGCGAGTTCTCCGTTTTTCCAATTCTCAGTATTGGAATTGTAGGAAATGGAGACATAAGAACATTTTTTTGAATTAGGAGTCATGTATGGGACCGAAGGTAGGAACATATCTATTACTCATTTTGCTGGTCAGCATTCTCGCCCTTGGGCTGGCATGCACGAAAGCGCCCGACGACGGCCAGTTGACCCGTCAGATCCACTCCAAGCTCGGCCAGGATTCCGGGCTGCAGGCGAAGCCAATTACAGTGCAGACCTCGGGCGGAGTAGTGACCCTGTCGGGTAGGGTGGAAAATGATGCCCAGCGAACGGCGGCAGCCCGTTATGCTTCCGAGGTCCGTGGTGTCAAGCAGGTCGTGAACAATCTGCAAATGACTCCGACGGTCGCGCTCGCTACGCTCGCTCAAGACCAAACCGAGCAGGCGCCTTCACCGGAACCCGCCAGAGCCGTCGTCCACCACAAACCAAGTGCGGCGCACCAACAGATCGAGTCGAGCGCACCCATGCAGGTTGCGCCCGCAGGTGCCATGGCGACGGAACAATCGGTGCCTGCCCTTCCGCCAGCCCCGCCGGCTCCACCGCCCCCGCCCGCGCCGAAGAAAGTCATTATCCCTTCGGGCACTACGATGGCGATTCGGCTGGCGGATGCAATCAACTCGGAAACATCCCAGCCTGGGCAAACCTTTCGGGCAACGCTGGACTCACCCCTCTCGAGCGAGGGGGACGTGGTACTGCCTTCCGGATACGATGTGCAGGGACACATCGTGGACGTGAAGAGTGCGGGAAAATTTGTGGGCAAATCGGAACTGGTGCTGCAGTTGGACCGGATCACGGTGGGCGACAAATCGTATAACATCCAGACTGATCAATACCGGCGAGCAGGTGACTCCCGGAGCACGAACACGGCGGAAAAAGTCGGGGCCGGCGCTGCGATCGGGGCCATCATCGGCGGAATTGCTGGTGGCGGCAAAGGCGCAGGTATTGGCGCGGCTGCTGGCGGCGGATTGGGCGGGGGTGTCCAGGCGGCAACCAAGGGACAACAGGTCAAGCTGCCAGCCGAGACCGTGTTGAGCTTTACCTTGCAATCACCGTTGACTGTGACGCAAGTGGACGAAGGTCCGAACTCCGGGCGAAAAAAGCTGGAAGTGACTCAGTAGGAGTTGGAATTACAGGAATCAAGCAAGCTAAACATTCATCACCAAAAGCCAAGCCGTAGGAAGTGCGTTGCAGGCGGTTGGGGTTGGCAGGATGCTAGTGACTGGGCTCGAGACAACCGACCATTCGCGAGACTGGTCCGTGGACGTGAAAGCTAGAAATGGCACCGAGTACGAAGTGAAGGTGAACGCCTACACCGGCAAGGTGATCGCGATCATCGTTGGAGGTTAGCGTGTTGCTCCTTAGAGTGAACAGCGCGGTGACGGAAACTCGCAGGCAGGTCCTTCCCAGTCTGCGGGCCTCCCGTTTACAACGCTTGGGTAATTGTCGCCGGGCTACCGTTGCGGCCCTTCCCCTCTTGGCGGCGGTTTGTTTGTGCGCCGCCCAGGCCCAAGTTCCTGCCCCCGGACCCTCTCCAGCACCCTTTGCCGGCGCCATCGTCTCCGAATGGAAGGGCGAGGTTCATGTGCAATTGCCGGGAACGAACATGTCACGGCCGATGCGGGGACAGGTGCTTGTCGCCGGCACCGTGCTGGAGACCGGAGATGGCCGCCTGGCGCTGGTCCTGCGCGCCGACGAAAGCGAAATCCTCGTTCAACCTCACACCCGTCTGGTGGTGAGGGAGCCTGCACCCGGTAACTGGAACGCAGTCGAAGTACTGTTGGGCCGAGTCCGTGCCTATATACGCAAGCGAACCGGCGGAGCGCCACCATTCCAGATGGGTACACCGAGCGCCGTAATCGCAGTCCGGGGCACACGCTTCGACGTCGAGGTGAACGGAGCCGGAGTGAGCGAAGTAGACGTGTTCGACGGACTCGTTGAAGTGGCGTCTTCCACAATTCCGGGATCTTCGGTCCTCGTTAGTCCTGGATTCTCCACCCGCGTTGGGATGGGAACTCTTCCCGAGCCTCCAGTTCCAACCGGAGAAATTCGTCCCGGCGTGGAAGCGCCAGAAGAAATGGCTAAGCTGGAATTTGCCCGAGAGCGGGCTGCACAGGCAGATCGAATCGGTGAGATCGAACTCGGCGAGCGGCCAGATTCAGAAGTCGATGAGGTCGTGGATGAGAGCCGTGAGTCGGAGAAGGGGAAGCATTAGCTTTCGGTCTCCTCGGGAGCACGAGTTTGAGCGCCCACCCGATCCGCTCTAGTGTCCTGAGTCAAAGGCCGGGAAGACCCCAGCAACAAAACTAGCCCGAGACCGAAGCTCCAGCTTTGGCGCACTGCTTCTTGGAATCAGCCGCCTGTCTTGCCTCGTTGCCCGCTTCCAGCGCCATGTCGTGCATGCCAAACGCCACGCCAATTTTCTTGAGGAAATCGTTCGGAGGCGTACCACCCGCAAAAATCCAAACAAAGTCATTCGGAATCTCCTGCCTCGATCCGCTCACATCCAACACGACAGAATTGTCTGTGAACTCCACCGGGCTTGAGTTGAACAATACGTTCACTTTCCCCTTGCGGATGGAATCTGCGATGCGTTGAGCGTTCCGTTCTTTGATGCGGGCGAAAGCGCCTTGCCGGTAGGAGAGCGTAACCTTGTTGCCCACCTGGTAGGCCAGCCCCATCGCCGCTTCAACCGCGCTGTCGCCGCCTCCCACTACCAGAATGTGCTTGTTGATGTAATGATCCGCTTCGAGCAGACGGTACATCACTTTGGGCAGTTCTTCGCCCTTCACTCCCAGTTTTCGCGGAGTGCCCGTCCGTCCCAGCGCCAGCACCACGGCGCGCGCACGGTACTGGTTGTTCGCGGTCATGACGGCGAACACGCCGTCCGCGCCTTTCTTGATGTCTTCGACCTTCTCGTCGGTGCGCACATTAAAATCCGCGCGGTTCAACACTGCATCCCAGAAGGCCAGGAGGGCCTCCTTGGAAAGCTCCGTTTTCTTGAACTTTCCGTACATCGGAAATTCCACCGGGCTTGTCATCACCAGCTTCTGCCGTGGATATTTTGCGACGGTACCACCGATCTCATCGCGCTCCAACGTGATGTAGTTGATTTTGTTTTCGATGGCGCGGAGCGAGGCGCTGATGCCCGCCGGCCCCGCCCCGACAATCAATACATCGAATACATCCGGAGCTGCTTGGGCCGCTCCGCGGACGGAAAGCCGGCTGACGATGGTATCTATGCAATCGCGTCCCTGGTTCACGGCGTTCTTGATCAGAGCCAGCCCGCCCAGTTCGCCAACAATAAACAGATTTTCCACGCTCGTCTCATACTCCGGGGTCAGGCGCGGCATATCCGCGGCCATGTTCGGGCTGGCCAGCACCATCGTGATCGCACCTACGGGACAAGCCTCGGCGCAGAGCCCGTGGCCGATACATTTGTGACCATTTACGATAGCCGCCCTGCCTCCAATCATGGCAAGTACATCGCCCTCCGGGCATACTGAGGCGCACCCGCCGCAACCAAGGCACCATGCGGTATCAATGTGAGGATGTTGGGATTTGGGCCCCTCGGAAAACAAGGCCCCCTTGGCTGCGGATTCGCGCGCCTTTTCCTCTTGCTTCTTTAAGGTCTTCAAGTAGCCGCGCACAAAAAACGCCCCTACGATGGCGGCAATCAACAATGCGACGAACGTGTCCATTCAAAGCGCTCCATCAGAAATAACCCATCATCGCGACCAGCACGATATGGATGATCGCCAGCAGGGCAAATGTGTAGCTGAACGGCTTGTGTACTACGTGCCAGAGATGGAACACTCTTTGGGAGCAGGAGAGAAACAGCACGCGCTTCGCGATGGCTGCCTCTTCGCGCGCAACCTCAACGGCCCGCTCCAGGTCAACATGCCTCGTCCTCAGCAGCCCGCCCAGCGTGAACAATCGTTCGCCGAAACCGAGATGCCGCCTTCTCAACGTGGCGATCTTGAAGATGCGGTTCACATCCAGCAGCATCATGTAGACCAGCGCTACTACCGTCGGCAACTTCTGCACCCGCTCTGCGGAAGGCAGACTCAGCACCGCTCTTAGGTCGGACTGAGGAAGAACCTTCTGTTCCGCCAGTTGCTCTCCCAGCTTGGCCTGGATCTCTTGCACTTCTTTCAGCGAAAGCTCCGCCGCCGTCAAACTTCTCGGAATCTGCGCGTAGAGGTACCGTCCGATGACGCCGCTCAGGGAAACCGCGAGCATGATCCAAAAGGCGATGCCCGCAAAGCCGCGAAACTTGAAGGCCGCGTGGAGCGCAATCACAAACGGTGCGGCGAGCCCCAACAAGACATGGTTGTCCAGCCAGTGCCGCGAACTGCCCTGCCGGCCCAGCCAAGCCCAGCGCTTGCGCAAGGGATAGAGAAAAATGCACAGGAACATTCCCAATCCCAGCATTCCGAGCTTTACGCCAATCACTCCGCTGGGCTTCAGCAAGGCGTGTTTCGGAGAAAACGGCCGCTCGGTTGAATCGAGCGTGTAGTAGTTGAACCCATAGGCGAAGATCCCCGCGACCAGAGCGATGGCCATCACGTATCCCAGGAACAAGCGGACGCGATGTCCTTTTTCGGTGTCGGGAACGCGCTTCACCGTGGCGGTGGCGAGACGTACAGTGGCTGTGGCGTTGGTGCTCATTTGGAGGTGACCTTCTCCTCGGTGCTGACTGAAAACCTCTTGTAATTCGTAAATTCATGCGTGTTCCGCCAATGCTGACGGGGCGTCTCCACTTCCACGACCGCCCGCAATGGGAACCAATACGTTTTGTCCAAGTCATGGAAGAGAAAAGGCGCGAATTCCACATCCGTTTGGAGGGTATTCAGGCCCACGTCCACCATGGTGTCGTCGATCCCGGCGGAAATCCTGGCGATGGCGGCTGTTTCCGTGTCAATCCAAGCGGCGCCGGACAGCTCCAGCGGATATTCCCGCCCTCGCAGCGCCAGTGCAGCCGGCGTGCGCGTGCCCCGAACATGGCGGAAGGCAACTTTAGTGAACCGGTGGCCATCCACCACTTCATCCCCGAGCTCGCGGAACTCGAAACTGTTGGCATAAAGCGGATGGAACACCAGAAACAGCGTGGCAAAGCCGTTGCTGACCAACATCGACCGGTTCTTCTTATCCGCCTTGGCTTCGCGCACCGGCAGCCGCGACTCGGACAGGCTTAACTCCCCACCCGTGTTGGTCAGGATCACCAGATAGTCGTAGGTGGATTCTTCTCGAAGGTCGATTTTGTCTTTGCCGTTATTCTTGAATTTTTCCTGTAGTACTTTTTCCGTGCACCGCACATCGGAGAATCTATCGACGTACTCTGACATTTGCTCGCCCGTGCGCTGCAGCAGGCCGTGCAGCTTGTCCGCGCCCGGAGAAGCTGGGCTATCGCTTCCCACGCAGAGCCCCACGCACGCGAAAACAACGAGCGCCGCACTCACCAACTGCTTCGCGACCTGATCCTGTCTAATCATTCGTGAGCCTTCGTCTTCGAATCAAACCGGTAGCCGATCGAGAACATCCACTGCTGATAACTGAGCTGGCCACGGTTGATCGTGAAATTTCCTTGTATGTAATAGTGCGGTCCCAGCATCGTTTCCCAGGTGGTGGTGAGAAAGCGGGAGCGGTTGCTCGCGGTTAACGCCGAACTGAAATTTTGCTGTCCCGCCAGAACCTCCAGGCGCAGGGCTTCGCTCATCTGCCGGGAGACCGAGAACGATTCATAGGATCCGTTGCCGAACGAACTGTTAAAGCGCGCGTAATTCGCAGCGGCGCGCAGTTGCCACACAGGCAGCCGGTTGAGCGTGATGCCGAACATCTCGTTAAGAGACGCACTCTTGTCCCCGCTACCGTTGCTTCTTCCGAGAGTTGTGGATAGGTACACCTGCCTCGCCACCTCTACCCGCGCCCCCGCGCTGAATCCCTGGAACAGGTACTTGTCCAGCAAAGTGGTGCCAATCAACGCTGGATCAAAGGTCGGAACCTCGCGGAAATAGTTGTGGTTGAAATCCAGTTCCACACGCGGGTGAGGCTGAACGCGCACGGTAAAGAAACTGCGGCCCAGGCCCGGACCTGGTGCCGGCGTTGCCGGGGTCCCGGCTGGACTATCGAATTGCGCCGCCTCATACACAGCAAAGCGCCGGCTGTAGGAGACCGAGTCTTCAAGAAACACAAAGGGCCGGTTCATCGTCCAGTTCACCATGTTGATGCCTGCACCGGACGTGCTGCTGTAGTGCCAGGCATCATAGGAACCACCGTCAAAGTTCACGAAACCGCCGCCGATCACGCGATTCGGGCTGTAGTCCCACGAGGTCGGGTCGGGCGTGGACCCGCCAAACATTCCCACGGTCGTGCCTTTCGAGAGTCGCTTTCCAAAATAGCCGCCATCAATCGTGTCCAGGCTCGGAGCCCATGGCAGATAGAGGCGTCCAAACCCCGCCACCAGACTGGAGTTCGGATTGTCGTAGGTCATGCTGAGGTGGTAGGTGTGATTGATCAGGTCCTGCACGGTTTGCGGGGTCGACGAAGATTGCTTGGTCAGCCTGCCGCGCCAATATCCGCTCAGGTTCCAGTACGTGCCCCCGATGCGGGTGATGTCGCCGCGAAACGCAAACCCCAGATTCGTACTGGTCATGCTCGAAGACCCCTGGCTCATGGTGGTGATGTAGTCCAGTCCAATCCGGCCTCGCGCTCGGTTGACGGAAGGCAGTGGCGGACGCGGCACTTCTTCGCGCGCTTCTTCATCCAGCGTGTCGCCTTCGCTGAAGGAAACCACGGCCGGGTATTGCCGCGTCGAGCTCAACGCGCGCTGCGCCACCAAGGCCTCGGCGTCGCTGCTCGAAAGGTAGGCCAAGTCCCCGGCCTTCACCGGACGCTTGGGAGCGTGAATGTCGGTTACCGCCGAAGTTTCCGCGACTCCACTCACTTCAAGCTCGGCCACAACCTGCGGATCTTCAGCGCTTGCACTGTCCCCCTGCCGCGCCGGCAAATTTGTATCTTTCACCTCCAGCTTCATGCCTTCTGCCAGACCCTGCGCGCGCCCGCCTTCGAGGTAGGCGACACCCTCGGCGACATACTTCACCCTGAAGACGGTGCGCAGACTCGGGTCGTCGCTGCGGACCAGCAGCATCGCTGCATTCGCAGCCAGTGCGGCCGGGTTGGCGACGGCAGAATCAGCGGAAGCTACCGCTGAGGAGTCACGAGTCTTGAGTTCAGGTGTTTTGGTCTCAGGCGCCACCGTTCCGGCTGACGTGGCGTCAGACGTTGTGCCACCCGCGGTCGCCTGGGCAGTCGCACTCGGCGTATCGGCAGTCGCCGAGGGAAAACCTCCCGTTGCAACGGAGCCGACGCGAGGGTTGGAGTCCTCGGCGACTTGCGTCGCGGAAGACGGCGGCTGCGCTACAGGCGAATCCTTGGCAGCATTCACTGGACCGGAGGTCGAAACGGAAGCTGCGGCAGGAGCCGATGGAGATGAAGGAATCGAAGAATACTGGCCCGCAGTCGCGGACTGGGGCGCGTCCGACTTCCGCCCGAAGATGCCTCTCAGCCCTAATGACACTGGCGATGCAGGCGCGGCGGACCGGCTCTGGCTCGCGTTCAGCGGCGGGCCGACCGTCACAATGATCCGGTTTCCTTCTGCCCTCATCGAGTAAGAATGTGCTTGATCCAGATCGAGCACGACGCGCGTTACCGGGGGAGCAGTGCTGTGCTGACCCGTGCGCACCCTGCGCACGCCATCCGTGTTGACCTTTTTTTCCGTATTGCCTTGGGAGATTGTGCCGGGAAAGTCGAGGAGAATCCGGTCCGGATTCACTGCCGTTTCAATCGACGGCTGAACCGGAGAACTGAGCGTCACTTCCACGCGCAAACCGCTGCTATCCCGCGCCACCGTCACATCCTGCACCGTCGCTGTCCCGGCAGTGCTCTGCGCTGCGGCGCAAGACACCGAGAGCACACAGATTGCGAGATGTTTCCGAATGGCCTTCATCTTTTTTCAACACTCGCTAGCGCTCCGCTTGCATCTCGCGTTGCCGCTCGCCTGATTTCACTTCGTAGCACACGCATAGCCAATTCGCGGCGGTTCGCCGGCCTGGCCGCTCCACGGTCTATCCCCCACCATGACCGTCGCGATGGCACTGGTAGCAGTTCACACTGTTGTAGACATATCCATTGACGCCCTGGTGGTTTTGGTCCGTCTGAGATTTCGCGTGGCAATTGGTGCACTGGAAAACCGAGTAGTCATTCGAATTCGTATGGCACGTTGCGCACACCCCATTCGCGTTGCCATGGTTGATCGGGAACGGCGTGTACTGCGTGTGATTGAACGTCGCGTTCAGCCAGTTCGTGGTGCTATGACAGTTCTGGCATGTCGTCGGGAAGAACTGCGGCTGCCCTGCATGCCCCGGATTCGACGTGTTGTTGTAGTCGGTCTGGTGGCAGCCGATGCACGCCGTCGGCAGCGTGGTGTAGTTGTTGTTGACATGACAGTCCGCGCACGCCCGCGGTGGAACCGTGTGTGAGCCGGTCAGCGGGAACGGTGTGTTGTTGTGATTGAAGGTCGCGTCCGTCCATTGGATCGTGTCATGGCAAAGCTCGCAAGTGGTTGGGAAGCCCGTGTGTGGCACGGGACTGTTCGCATTGTTGAAATCGGTCTGGTGGCACGTAATGCACAGCGTGCTGTTCAGGCTGTAGTTATTGTTGATGTGGCAATCGGTGCACGCGCGTGGCGGGACCGTGTGCGAGCCGGTAAGCGGAAATCCGGTTTGCGAATGATCAAACTTGCCATCCGTCCACTGGATGGTATCGTGGCAGTTCCCGCAGGTGGTCGGGAAGCCGGTGTGCGGCACCGGACTCTTGGCATTGTTGTAGTCGGTCTGGTGGCAGCCGATGCAGGCCGTTGGCAGCGTGGTGTAGTTGTTGTTGACATGGCAATCGGCGCAGGCCCGCGGGGGTACGGTGTGGGATCCGGTCAGCGGGAACGGTGTGTTGTTGTGATTGAAGGTCGCATCCGTCCATTGCACCGTGTCATGGCAAAGCTCGCAAGTGGTCGGGAAGCCCGTGTGCGGCACGGGACTGTTCGCATTGTTGAAATCGGTCTGGTGGCACGTAATGCACAGCGTGCTGCTCAGTTTGTAGTTATTGTTGACGTGGCAATCTGTGCAAGCCCGTGGCGGAACCGTATGGGAGCCCGTCAGTGGGAAACCCGTGCCAGAATGATCGAACTTGCCATCCGTCCACTGCACGGTGTCATGACACTGCTCGCAGGTCGTCGGGAAACCCGTGTGCGGTACCGGACTGTTCGCATTGTTGAAATCGGTCTGGTGGCACGAGATACACGTGGTATTCGTGATGCTGTAGTTGTTGTTGATGTGGCAGTCCGTGCACTGCCGTGGCGGCACGGTGTGCGATCCGGTCAGGGGGAACGCGGACTTGGAGTGGTCGAACGTTGCCGGCTGCCACGCCGTGGTGTTGTGGCAGAGTGCGCAAGTCTGCGCAAATCCTCCTGCCAGGTGATTCGGATTCGTCGTTCCCTGAAAGTCCTTTAAATGGCAGGAGACGCACGTCGTACTCGTCAGGTTGTAGTTGTTGTTGACATGGCAATCCGTGCACTGCCGAGGCGGCACGGTGTGCGCGCCGGTCAGTGGGAAGTTCACCAGCGAGTGATCGAAGGTGGCAGGTTGCCAGGCGTTCGTGGTGTGGCACTGCTGGCAAGTCGTGGGAAAGCCGCCCGCCACGTGATTCGGATTCGTCGCTCCCTGAAAGTTTTTCTGATGGCACGAAATGCAAGCCGTGCTCGTCAGGTTGAAATTGTTGTTCACGTGGCAGTCCGCGCAGGTCCGGGGCGGAACCGCGTGCCCGCCGGTCAGCGGGAAGCCCACCGAATTGTGATCGAACTTCGCATTCAGCCAGTTGTCTGTCCCGTGGCATTGTTCGCAGGTAGTCGAGTATCCGAGAGCGACGTGGTTCGGGGACGTCGTTTGCTTGAAGTCCGCCTGATGGCAGGAAAAACACGCCGTGGACATGGTCTGGAACTGGCTGTTGGCCGCGTTCTTGTGGCAGGAATCGCAATCGACCGCAGCGTGAGCGCCCGTCAGAGGGAAGCGATTATTGTGCTGCTGAATTTCCTTAATCGATACTCCCCATCCGCGAACGCTGTGGCACTGCTCACAATTTGCGCCCAGTTGGCGCCTATGAATGTCGGCGTGGCAGTCCTGGCAGCGTGAGCCCACGTTGCTGAACACCGGCTTCACATGGCATTGCGTACAAGCCACATTCTGGTGAAGTCCGCGCAACGGGTAACGGGTCTGGTTGTGATTGAATTCCGGAACGGTGCGGATCGGCTTCCAGCCCTCCGCGGTGTGACAGTTCTGACAGGGAACGTTCAGATTGCCATGTGGGCTATGCGAACCGGTGGCGCTCTGGCTCGACCCGCTCGCAAGCCAGCCGAGAAGAAGCAGTAGCGACACCGCTAAACCCGCGAACTTCCCTGTAGACAAGATTCGCCCCTGTTTCGGACTCGGTTACCCCAATGCAGACGAAACGGCAAGAGTATTGAACAGATGCAGCAATTCTGCGTCCACAAAGCGTAACTACTGGGGCATGACAAGAAAAGTTACGCGAGTCCATGTTCAGAGGGCTAATGCTTTGGAGGCACAAATTCCCGTTGTGGACAGGTGGACAGGATGTACTTCTGAGTAGGGTAACTTCTCCAAAGCAACGGAACTTATTACCTAACTTAGTATCACTAAGTGCGTATCTTAGCTGGACACTAGGATGCTATTGCGCAGGACAAATGGACCCAGTTGGGTCCGCTCATGGGTCCATCTGACCCAGACTAGGCTTTGCTTGCGGGCAGAGTTCCTGGCCCGTGACATCCCTCGCATTGCTTGGGCGTCGGCTTGTAGAAGAGCACCTTCTTGCCTTCGACCATCCGAATTTCTTTGTGGCATCCCTGACAACGGACGTTCTTGTGCAGACCTTGCAATGCAAAGGGAGTTCGGTTGTCGTGATCGAACAGTGACGGCTTCCACTTGGCGCTGTTATGACAGTCGACGCAAGGAGTGACGCGATCCTTGGCGAACTGCTTGCCGTGAATGTCCTCGTGGCACTCCTCACACTTGGTTGGCGCGGCGGTGAAGTCTGCCGCGATGAGCTTGGTCTCCAGGTTGGGCGGCTTGTGACAATCGATGCAGGCGGTGGCCTTGTGCGCTCCCACCAATGGGAACGACGTCTGCGAGTGGTCGAAGCGCGAGAGTTCCTTCCACGATTTGGTGGAGTGGCAAGCTTCACAGCCGACGGGCGTTCCATCGGCGCGAACCTGCTGCATGCGTTTGGCAAACTGCCCTTTGTGCGGATCTTCATGGCAGGTCGTGCAGGAGAGATTCTTCCAGTGATAGAAGACAACCGGCTTGGGTATTCCTTCCGCGTACGCCTGCTCTTTGTGGCAATCGCCACAGGGAACGGCCACGTGTCCACCGCTTAGGACAAAGTGCGTGTCCTTGTGCCGGGCCAGCGTAAACGTAGAGGGCTTGTATCCCTGCAGCGTGTGGCAGCGCTCGCAGTTGTTGAGGTATGGAGCCGCCGCGAACTGCCCCTCATGCTCATCTTTGTGGCAATCGGTGCAGCGCTGAAACTTAATCTTGAAGAGCGTGTCTTTGCCTTTGGGAATATGACACTTGGCGCACTCGACGCTGAAATGCTTCCCTTCCAGCGGATAGGCCGAGGTGGCATGAAGTTTCGCCGTAAACGTCGACGGTTTGAAGCCATCCACGGTGTGGCAGGACGCGCACCCTGCGCCCCCGGGCCGCTTGGTGAACTGGCCGTTATGCGGATCGGGCTTGTGACAATCCATGCACTGGGCGAACGCGACCGGTTTCTTGAACTCTCCTCCAGCGTGGCATAGCACGCAATCCACGGTCGCGTGCTTCCCCTGCAGCAGATACTTGGTCTTCGAGTGATCGAAGTTTCTGTCCACCGCAGCCAAAGAAACTTTCTTCCAGCTTTCTGTGTTGTGGCAAGACTCGCAGCCTTGCGGGAAACTGCCGTGATGCGGATCCGAGTGACAATCCGAGCATTTGGCAAACGGTATCCCGGTGTAGCGCGGCTTGCCGTCGGCGCCCGCGGTGTGGCACTTTTCACACTTTACTTGGGCGTGTAGTCCGGTCAGCGGATACCGCGTTTGGGAGTGATCAAACTGGGCCACGTTGACCGTCTTCCAGTCGGTGAAGTTGTGACACTGGATACAATTCGCACCGAGTCGCCCTTTGTGCGGATCCTCGTGGCAGGTGGCGCAGGCCTGCGAAACGCCCAGAAACGTCCGCGACAGATTCTTCATCTTGATCGCCGCGCGCGCTGCGGGGGCGATGTGGTCGGCGGCGTGGCAACGAGCGCAGGCCACTCCGGCATGCTTGCCTTCGAGAACGTAACCGGTGAGCTTATGATCGAAAGACTTGCTGTCCCACTTGATGAGCGGAAAATCCTCACCGTTGTGTTCGGAATGGCAGCGGGAGCACTCATTGCTTGAGCCTTGCGGAATGTTGTAAGTAGCGTGGAGTCCCTTGCGCGCGGCGAGCCGAGTTGCAATTTCAGCGTGGCAGTCGAGACACTTCAGCGTGGCCGCGGAACCCAGTTTGTGACAAGCGGTGCAGTTGGTCGTGCCGCTAAGAGACTGATGGGCCCGCGAAAGCGGACCGGGAGAAATCTGCGCCCATGCCGGTGTCAGAAGCCACACTAAACCAAATGCGGCCAGAGTTTTGAGCAGAAATTGTGCCGATCGCGGCGGTGCGGCGTGCCCGTAGGACTTTTCAATAACTGCTCTGGCCGACTTATGAAGACTGGCTAACTCCCGCCGCAACATGCCGCCCCTATGATCGAAAGGGATCCTTCGCACCTTCTCGCCCGAACGGCACGAAATGTCCAGTCGAAGCTTAGCATGAGAGGTATGATGCAAGAGTTCCCCAGAAGTGCATGTTGGACATGGCCGCTAGTCCCCGGGGCAGCGTTCGCCCTGATGCCACTGCCGCTTGTGATCCAAGTATCGCCTCTTATCGAGGGGCTCCCGCTAGAGACTCGGCGCCGAGGCGCCCGCAGTGCTTCATGTTGAGTCCGCCCACTGTGTCATCGCGCGCTGATCCGGGCGATGGTCCTCCATCGTCACGACCTTCGGCCGCACCAGGATCCGCATCGTCCAGAGAAGATCGTCCAGGACGGTCCCCAACCCAAAGTGAGCATCCACAAACGCCAGCTCCGCAGCCGGCAGAGTCGAGCGCCCCGAAATCAGGACCACGGGAACATCCGGCACCAGAAATTTGATCTCCTGGGCCAACCGCGAACCAGACATCAATGGCATTTCGTAGTCCAGCAGTGCCAGATCAAAGTGGGTTCGCTGGCAAAGCGCGAGCGCCTCGATCGGGTCGTTTTTCGTGATCACTCGGAATCCGCACTCTTCAAGGACACTTGTGAGCAATCGGCTCGATTTGGGATTGTCGTCCACGTAAAACACTGTCGTTCGGTTCTCCATCACAAACCTCCGTTCCTGTCCCGAAGAACGCACCCAACGTCCGGCCCTTGCGTGAATTCGGCGTGGCGAACAAATGACAAGTTGTTCATGTTCCTTCACCAGGCGCACCAAGTTGCATCAACCTTAGTATGCGGAGGATCGGACTCTCTCATTTCAACCTATGCCAATAACTGAACGTCTCGCCACAGATAGTTACGCTGACCACGTGAATCCTCACTGGGTCAAGCTACTCAGCCTGCTCGAAATGAACCTCAGCTATGAACGCTGCGTGGGAACGGAGTTGTTCACCACGGACGGCCTTCGAATCCTCGATTTTCTTTCCGGCTACTGTGTCCACAACGCGGGCCACAACCACCCAGCGATTGTGGCCGCCCTCAAAGATGAATTAGACAAGTCTGGGCCTGTAATGCTGCAAAGTAACGTCCCCGAACTGGCGGGCGAATTGGCGGAGCGCCTTTGCAAGTTAGCGGGCGGCGGGCTCTCCAAGGTGTTCTTCGCGAGTTCGGGAAGCGAAGGTATCGAAACGGCTATCAAGTTCGCGCGAGCGTACACAGGCCGCGTTGGACTGCTCTCTTGCGACCGCGCCTTCCACGGCCTGACCTGCGGTGCACTATCGCTGATGAATGGCGAGTATTGGCGTAAGGGCTTCGGGCCGCTTCTCCCCGAAACCGTGACGGTGCCATTCGGCGACCTCGCAGCCCTCGAAAAAGAACTGGCGACCAATCGCTATGCCGCGTTCTTTATGGAACCCATCCAGGCGGAAGGCGGCATTCGCATCCCGGAGCTGGACTACCTCAGAGATGCACAGGATTTGTGCCGGCGTTACGGGTCCCTTCTGGTTGCGGACGAAGTGCAGACGGGGATGTTTCGTACCGGCCCGTTTCTGGCCGCACACCATTTTGGCATCATGCCAGACCTTGTCGTTCTTGCGAAAGCTTTGAGCGGCGGCCTGGTCCCGGTGAGTGCGGTGCTCATGTCGGACGCCGTACATGGTTCTGTATTCAGCTCCTTCAAACGCTCGATTGTGCACGCGTCCACCTTCAGCGAAAACAGCCTTTCCATGCGCGCCGGACTGGCAACCCTCGATGTACTCGAGAGCGCGAGGCTTGGTGACCGGGCTACGCGCATGGGCATGGAACTACAGCAGCAACTGACCGACGCGCTCTCTGGTTACGAGATGGTGAAAGAGGTCCGCGGCACGGGCCTCTTGCTTGGTATTGAATTCACGGCTCCACGGCGCCTTGCGCTGCGAGCACCTTTTGAGGCGTTTGCCAAGATCCATCCCGCCATGTTCGGACAGATCCTGGTTATGCGGTTGTTCCGCAATGGTGGGATCCTCACGCAGATTTGCGGGAACGATTTCATGGTGCTAAAGGTCGCTCCTCCCCTGGTGGTCACCGCGCCGCAGATCAACGAATTCATCTCAGCGGTCCGCGATGTCGTTGAGCTTGCGCACCATCCCGGTTCGTTTTGGTCTGAAGCCCTGGGCTTGGCGCGGAGGGCGATCAGCGCCTGAATCCACGCGACAAGCGGGAACCGTCGTCGCCGTTCCGCTCTAACGCCACTTTGATTCGTCGCCTTCGCTCCCATTATGCACAAACAAGGTCAGGACTTTTCCAGAAGGGACTCTACGCACCAAGTCGTCACACCGTTATTTGCGATCCGTCAAACTTTGTGAACGCGAATCCCGCAAGAGGCTCGTTGTAGCAGTGCTTGCTGTCTATCAATGTGCCGATGCTGATTTGTTCGACAGCCCACGGCGGCGACTCCCTGCCTCTCACGATTGCCTCGGCGCGATCGGGGCGGATCGTCGACCAACCGGAAGCTATCCAGAAACGCCCTAGTGACTAGCTTCTTGTCAGATGCGTGATCGGACACAAGGGCAACAAGAGGGCAATTACGATTCCGATAGGTTCCAAACAAGGACATTACGTTACTCTTTGCGCCGCGTAAGTCCATTAGATTCTGTTGATGGTGGCACTCATAACCCAAAGGTCGGTGGTTCAAATCCACCCCCCGCAACCAACCTAAAGCGACGCCTCCATCAACCGTTTACAAGCAAAGTAGGCTTTCATGTCCTGTTACAAGGTCCGCGAGCTTTTTAGGGAGCTGTTTGAAGACGCGATGAACACAGCGGGTGAAACGTCAGCTAAACGGAGAAAACGCAGTTGAGAGACCGACAAACTCGTTTGTGGCAACAGGTTCTACTCCTATCCTCCCCTTCTGGGCCGCTGTCTGGTCTGATACGCGCCGGCGTCGGCAACCGCGGCAGTGGATTGCTGCGAACGTCCTCAACGGTGCGGCCAGCAGGCAATTCCTCACGGATGCCCTTCTAGGTGCGCAGCGCACATGGTAGCTTTCCACAGTCATGGGCCCTAATGTTCTGCCCTCGCGCGAGATTCAGGTTTGTGGAATCGAAAGTGGTGCGCAAGGTATGTCAAGCGGCTTCCGCCCCCCCGCCAGTGACCAAGGACTAGAACTGGTTTACTGGTTTCATGAATGCTTTTCAACCTGGAAGGCACATCCCTCAGGGGCTAAAGCCCGCGTGTTTATTGGCTCTGGGCGGCACGGCTGAAGCCGTGCCCTTCCCAAGAACCATTTATGAAACCAGCTCTCGGTCCTCTGACTCCACCCCGCCTTCCGGCAGAAGAATGACGGCTGCGTGAGAGAAGGTCAGCAACGCACACGGTCCAACCCCTCTCAAGATCGCGAGGCCACGACCCATCCGCCGCTGCAGAGAGCGAAACACTCCCGGCATTGACCGCATTGGTCGTGGGAGCCATCAATGAGTTCAGGCTTTCGATCAATCCCTCTCCCTTTAAAGTAGAGCGCATTGTCCTTCTTGACCTCAGCACAATAGCGGACGCACAATCCGCAGAGACTGCAGTCGGTCATTGCCGGTCGGAAGCGCGACTTGGTGACACCGTATTCGCCGGCGTACTGTTGCCAAGCCGGCCAGAGGCAAAGAGTGGGAATCTTGATCCCGCTTAACGTCGCCGCTTGCAGGATGGTGGATCCTTTGGGGGCCTGCACCGACTTGCCATTGATTTCTAGCGTTACCTGCTCCATAACGATCTCCCTTTACACCCTGGGTTCAATCTGCAGTTGAGGAATTGGAGTCGGCCGCGGCGCCGACGCAGCGGGCAGCTTAAGCACAGCGCGGAACTTGTCAGGACACGCCGTGTAGCAGGCACCGCACTTGATGCACTTTTCCTGCACGATGGTGAGAGTATGAGCATCGACCTTCTGAATCGCATCCACGGCGCAGGCACGCACGCAGGCGCCACAGGCACTGGTGCATTTCTCCTGGTCGATTTCGTACGCGATCAGCGCCGCGCAGACTCCGGCGGGACAGCGTTTCTCCCGAATGTGGGCTTCGTACTCGTCGCGAAAATACCGGATCGTGCTGCGCACTGGATTGGGCGCGGTCTTTCCCAGGGCGCAGAGGGAAGCCATCTCCATGAATTCCGACAGCTCTTCCAGCAACTCAACGTCCCCTTCCTTTCCCTCGCCGGCGGTGATGCGATCGAGAATCCTGAGCATCTGCCGCAGGCCCTCCCTGCAGGGGACACACTTCCCGCAGGATTCATGCGCCAGAAAGTTCACGTAGTATCGGGCGGTGTCGACCATGCAGGTGTCCTCGTCCATTACGATCATTCCGCCAGAACCCATCATGGAGCCGGCCTCATCGAGCTTGTCGAAATCCACCGGGAGATCGAGGAGGGAATCGGGCAGAACGCCCCCCGACGGGCCCCCGGTCTGCACGGCTTTGAATCTCCTTCCTTTGGGCACGCCGCCGCCAACCTTGAACACGATGTCCCGGAGGGTCATTCCCATGGGGACCTCCACGAGTCCTGTGTTCTTCACCCTGCCAACCAGCGAGAATATCTTGGTCCCTTTGCTGCCTCTGGTTCCCATAGCGCGGAACCAGTCGGCACCACGGTTGACGATAAAAGGAACATTGGCCCAGGTTTCAACATTATTCAGGCAGGTGGGTTTTCCCCAGAGGCCTTTCTCCGAAGTGTGGACATATTTCGGCCTCGGTTCGCCCACATGGCCTTCGATCGCGTTCATCAGGGCCGTGGACTCTCCCGAAACAAATGCTCCAGCGCCGCGGTGGATTTTCACATCGAAGGAGAATCCCGAACCGAGAATGTCCCTGCCCAACAGTCCATACTCCCTGGCTTGTTCGATAGCCCGTTGAGTGTGCTTGCGCGCCAGCGGGTATTCCTGGCGCACATAGACGTACCCCTCCGAAGCGCCGATCGTTGCGCGACAACACCAGAAGAGATTGCTGTTTCCATCGTCGCGGAATTAATTGCGGATCGACGGCGCTGCGAGGCGGCCCTGCCGCACTTAGGCTGTGTGGATGCTCTGGTGGCCGAAGAGGCCGCCCAGCAGCCTTCCAAGAAGTGAGAAGTAGATATGCCGCCCTGTCAGACGGTTGGGCACGGTCCGCGCTCCGCCACCGCACACCCGTCGCCGCTCACCTATGAAGGTCGGCTCATGGCTCACGAGGCGATGTGCCACCACGGTTCGGCAGGAACCGCTTGAGCCTCTCCAATGGGTTAATATCTTTACAGCGCTGCTCGATCTGGTCGTGTTCCGCAGCGAGCGGTTGAGCATTTCGCATTCGTTATCCTCATAGTGGGGAACCGGTCAGGAAAAAAGGCGAGCCCAGAATCATGGCAAAAAGAGACGTCACGCAGGGATGTGACGAAGGCCACAAACTAGGGTGAGCAGTTTTTGATCTAATAGAGCGCCAGGAAGGAAATAAACGCCATGAGTCTTAGTCAGCTTGCCCGATCGATCCGCGAATCGGCGACTCTCAAGCTTAATGAAACTGCGGCTCTGCTCCGCGATAAGGGAGAGCCGATCATTCACCTGGGAGGCGGGGAACCAAAGAGCAAGGCTCCGATTGATGCGGTGCTCAACTGCGCGGCGCTGCTGAACACGGGAGAAATCCGGTACACGGCGCCCGACGGAATTCCCGCACTGAAGAAAGCCATCGTCCGCTATACCGAAGAGCACTACAAGAAGATCGTGTCGGTACGCAACGTGATCGCCTCTGGGGGCGCCAAGCAGTCGCTGATGGTGCTGTTGCACGCCATTCTAGATCCCAAGGACGAGGTGATTTTCCCCGCTCCCTACTGGGTGAGCTATCCCGAGATGGTGAAGCTTGCGGGCGGAGTTCCGGTACCGGTCACGGCGGAGGATGGCACGTTTTTTCCAACCGTGAAAGAAATCGCAGACGCGTGCGGTTCCTACACCAAAGCCGTCATTTTGAACAGCCCCAATAATCCTTCCGGCGCCATGTACTCCAGGGATTTCGTTCAGGAGATGGTCGAGTTTTGCGAAAAGCGGAGTCTTTACCTCATCCTGGACGATATCTACAACCGGCTGGTGTTCGACGGCAAAAGCGCGCCCAACGGCTACGACTTCATGAAAACGCCGCTTGAGGAATCGAAGGTGGTAGTGATCAACGGCGTGTCGAAGATGTATGCCATGACCGGGTTCCGCATCGGTTGGGCGATCGCGAATCAGCCGCTGATCGAGGCCATGGCGACCATCCAGTCGCAACAGACTTCCGGGCCTTCTTCCCCAGGGCAGTGGGCCGCGGTGGGTGCGCTCAACGGAGTGCAATCGTCGATCGACAGCCTGCGGGTCACGCTGGAGAACAACCGGAATGTAATGATCGAACGCTTGAACGCTTTCGACGGCGTGAAAGTTCACAAGCCGGAAGGGACTTTCTATTGCTTTCCGGATTTCAGCGCGTACATGAAGGATTCGCAGAAGCTCTCCAATTTCCTGCTCGAGAAAGTGCGGGTGGTAACGGTGCCCGGCAAGGAATTTGGATTCGAAGGGCACCTGAGGCTAAGTTACTGCGGCACCATCCGGGATGTCACCGAGGGGCTGGATCGCATCAAGTGGGCGCTCGATCCCAATTCCTCCAACGAACTCTACCTTGGCGACCACAAACTGGTGAGGGATTGGCAATGAACATCTACCTCGACGTGCAATCTCCCGCGGTCAAAGAGGCAGGGAAACTAGCCAGCGCGTACGGCTTGGCCAACCATGGGCTGGTGAATCTGCGGCGGGCCTACTGGAATCTGCCGACGCCGGCGCTTTATGAGGAGAGCATTTTCCGTTCCGAAGGTACTGTCTCGCACCTGGGGCCATTGGTGGTGGAGACGGGCAAACACACGGCGCGCGCCGCGACCGACAAATTCGTGGTACAAGAGCAATCCACCGAGAAGAAGATCTGGTGGGGCCAGTACAACCGGCCCGTCACCAGCGAGAATTTCAGCGCCCTGCTGGCGCGCCTGCAGGGCTACTTGCAGGGCCGCGATGTTTTCGTGCAGGACTGCTTCGCCGGGGCCGACCCGGAGTACAGTCTTCCCATCCGCATCATCACGCAAAAAGCATGGCACAGTTTGTTTGCGCGCACTATGTTCCTGAAGATCCGGAATCAGGATGCACTGCAGCGGCACGTGCCCGAATTTACGGTGATTGCCGCGCCAGGGTTTCACGCCTCGCCCATGGTGGACGGCACGCGTTCGGAAACCTTCATCGTTATCAATTTCTGCGAACGGTTGGCCATCATTGGTGGCACCAGCTATGCCGGCGAAATCAAGAAGACTATCTTTACGGTCCTGAATTTCCTGTTGCCGCTACGCAGCGTGCTCTCCATGCACTGCTCGGCCAACGTGGGCGCCGGCGGCGATGTCGCAATTTTCTTCGGGCTTTCGGGCACTGGCAAAACGACGCTTTCCGCCGACCCCGAGCGGCACTTGATTGGCGACGATGAGCATGGCTGGAGCGACAACGGAGTGTTCAACTTCGAAGATGGCTGCTATGCCAAGGTGATCCGTCTGTCGCCGGATTCCGAGCCGCAGATTTACGCTTGCACGCGGCAGTTTGGAACCGTGCTGGAAAACGTTACCTTCGACAACGTCTCGCGGCATCTGGATTTGAATGACGACACGGTGACGGAGAACACGCGGGCGGCGTATCCGCTTTCCTATATCGCGAATCACCTGCCCGAGAAGCGCGCCGGGCACCCGAAGAACGTCGTTTTCCTGACCTGCGATGCCTCCGGCGTGATGCCGCCCATCTCCAGGCTAAGCCCGGATCAGGCGATCTACCATTTCATTTCCGGCTACACCAGCAAGATTGCCGGCACCGAGGTCGGGCTCGGAATCGAGCCCGAGATGACCTTCAGCACGTGCTTCGGTGGCCCGTTCATGGTGCATCACCCGCTGGCCTATGCAGAGCTGCTAAAGAACAAAATTCAAAAGCACGGCGCCCACGTGTGGCTGGTGAACACGGGCTGGACGGGCGGACCGTTTGGCGTGGGCAAGCGCATCAGTATCCATCACACGCGCGCGCTGCTCAATGCCGCGCTCAGCGGATCATTGCTCAAGGTGGAGTACAGGAAAGATCCGGTCTTTGGCTTCGATGTGCCAGTGCAATGCGAGGGAGTGCCGTCGCGGATACTGGATCCGGCGAATACATGGCCGAGCCGGGAGCAGTACTTTAGCAAGTACGATGCGCTTGCGGCTCGCTTCATCGAAAACTTCAAGCTGATGATGTCCGAGTGCCCGGAGCACATACTGGAGGCGGGGCCGAAGCGTCTCGCGACAGTCTCGGTCCGCTGAGAGCAGGCTGATGCGGTGAGGACGCCTTTAGCGGTACCCTGATCCAGCGATTTAAGTTACTCATCACTGCGACCCTATCCAGTCTATGAAGTATGAAGTGTTGCTGCCGCTACCAACGCCTGTCCCAGGCTTAAACCGCCATCCCCGGACGGCACTTCTTTCTGAGTGAACACCTCGAATCCAGCTTCGGATAGCCGTGCTTCGAGCCGTTCCGACAGGTAGACGTTGTGAAATGTCCCGCCACTCAGGCACACACGGTTGTGGGCTGTTTTATTTCGCAGGAGCGTTGCCAGCTCGACAAACCCATCGACCAACCCGTTGTGAAAACGCCGGCTGATCAATGCCACAGGAAGGTTTCGGCCGAGATCATCCAGCAGCGCTTCAAACAGCGGACGAGTGCTGATGATCCAGTTGTCGCCTTCCGGCACGAGCCTCATCGGATAGGCAAGGTCTTCTTCTGACGAAGCCATCTCTGACGATGCCATCGCCATCTCCAGTTCGATCGCCGCCTGGGCCTCGTAATTGACCTGTTGACGGATTCCGATTAACGCGGCCACGGCATCGAACAGACGTCCGCAGCTGGACGTAAGAGGGGAATTCACGTCCTGTTCCATCATGCGCAGTAGAAAGTCCACTTTGCGCCGATTCAGTTGGCGCACAAACGGAATATCAAGATTCAGAAAGT
>Ga0209517_10002888_pt1 | contig 23690 bp, 19 predicted proteins | sample PeaSoiMetSII2010_FD_187695 | JGI IMG/M metagenome (GOLD analysis project Ga0209517, IMG submission 187695) | Peat soil microbial communities from Weissenstadt, Germany - SII-2010 (SPAdes) (version 2) | ecosystem: Environmental > Terrestrial > Soil > Wetlands > Peat | place: Germany... | reverse complement strand
AGTCCAAGTCCTCCGCACGAGGCTCAAGGAACAAGGCTGACTTGCCCGCATCTAGACTCCACCACTTGCTCGCCGGCGTGCGCAATGTGTTGAGCCCATATGGCAATTGCTCGCGGGTAAAATCCGCAGACCACTCGAATGGACCGGTCATCGGCTGCACCGTTCCGGCTTGTGCAGGCAGTTTGGGGCGTTTGACCACACGTGGGACAGTTTTGTTGCCGCCAAGAACCTCCGGCCATCCATGCACCCAACGCACTGGCAGCAGAAAGGTTTGCCGGCCGGTATTGTAGAAATCGTCTTCGTATGGCTCACACCCAAGAAACACTGCCCACCATTCGCCGTTTTGCGTTTCTACAAAATCAGCATGTCCGGTAGAGGTGATGGGGTCGGGTCTCGATGGCGAAAGCGTGCGCTGCGTCAGGATTGGATTCCCGCGATACGGCTCATACGGTCCATCCACTGAACGACTGCGGAATACAACCTCCGAGTGTTGGTCGGCCGTCCCGCCTTCCGCCGCGATCAAGTAGTAATAGCCTTTCCGTTTGAAGATGTGCGGGCCCTCAATCCACACCGGTTTCTTCGCCAGATCGGTCCCGCCGTTCACGATGATCTTGCCCGGTCCGCTTACCTTGCCCGACTTCACATCGAAGGGGAACAGGTAAAGCGCACGATGGCCGGAGTACAGAGGCTTGTTATCAGGCGGCGCTCCGTTGTGGACGATGTATGCTTTGCCGTCGTCGTCGAAAAAGAACGAGGGATCGATTCCTTGAATCTCGGGCAATGCTATGGGATCAGACCATGGTCCGGCGGGACTCTCCGCGGTTACGTAGAAGTTGCCGATTTCGCTGACGTTGGTCGTAATCATGAAGTACCGCCCATTGTGAAATCGGATTGTGGGCGCAAAGATGCCGCGGGAAACACCTGCACCGCTCAGCGGCAACTGCTCCGGTCTGTTGAGCACATGCCCGATCTGTTCCCAGTTGACAAGATCGCGACTATGGAAGATTGGGACTCCGGGATACCATGAAAAACTTGAATTCACGAGGTAATAATCGTCTCCGACACGAACAATGCTGGGATCCGGATAGAAGCCTGCCAGGATGGGGTTGCGGTATTGGCCGGCGTTGGGCTTGGCAGGTTGTGTCAAGGAATCTTCCCCGCGATAATCGAAAGAGCGGAACTCAACCCAGCCCGGATGCGGCGTTTCCGTTTGTTGTGCGATAAGAGGACACGTGAGCAAGACAATTGCGAGGCACAATAAAAGTGGCCTCTTCTGAATGCGGTGCTTTCTTATCTGTTCATGTACGCGCATAGGTCTCCACACAAAAGTTCGAGACTGTCATTTCTGGTTCTTCGGGTCCACAGGGCTCCAATCGAGGCTGACAAAAACGGTTCCAGTCAGGTTCGGAAGGGGCTTATCGATCCCAGATGGATCAGGAAAAACGGGCCTCATCGTGAGATCACTTCACCGAACTGAAGCAGACTCAAGATTGCATGATAGATCAAAGATCATGCGTCAGAACAGGGTGTAACTTTTCGCGCGAGTGAAGAATGGCAATTTCGTATAGGCTCAGCGGAAATACGCACTCAACACGTACTGCTGCAGCATTCTTTGCGTGTTGAAGAAGGAGCCGTTCACGGCGATCGCGTGCCTCATGACTTCCACAAAGCGATCAGGACTGCTGTAAAACATGGGAAGGATCACACGCTCCAGCTTGTCGTAGAGTGAAGCGGCATCGCGCAGGCTGCTGCTCTCGTCTTCCCGTTGCCGCTTCTCATCGCCGATCGCCCACCCGGTGACTCCTTCAATGAGTCCCTCCATCCACCATCCATCGACGACGCTCAAACTCGGGACGCCATTGAGCGCCGCTTTCATTCCGCTCGTGCCCGAGGCTTCCAGCGGCGGCTGCGGCGTGTTGAGCCAGAGATCAACGCCGGCAGTAATCAACTTCGCGAGCGAGAGGTCGTAGTTTCGGAGAAAGACGATCGCGATACTGTCCTTCAGCGTTTCCCTCAGCTCAAGAATGTGGCGGATAAGGCGCTTGCCTTCCTGGTCGCTGGGATGCGCCTTGCCGGCATAAATCAACTGCAGGCCGCCCGCCAGAGTCGCAACTTTCTTGAGGCGCTCGAGATCGGTGAAGAGAAGGTCTGCCCGTTTGTAGGCTGTGACCCGGCGGGCGAATCCGATGGTGAAGACCCCCGGCTTCATAGCCATCTTGTGCTGTTCGTTAACGCGCGCCAGCAGCTCCGTCTTCGCCTGGTTATGCGCTTCGTGGATCTCCGCTGTGGAAATACTTTCCGCATGGCGCAAACTAAAATTGTCCTGCCGCCAGTCCGGAATGTGGCGATCGTACAAAGCCTGAAAATGGGGGGACGTCCACGTCGCGGCGTGCACTCCGTTAGTGATGGCGTCGATATGGTAGCCGCCGAACATCATCCGGGAGATTTCTCCGTGCTTCTTGGCCACTCCGTTCACATACCGGCTCATGTTCAGGCCTAGGTAAGTCATGTTGAGCATGGCTTGGCCGCTTGGAGGCGACTTTTTCTCTCCCGGAGGTTCGTGGCGCCCGAAAACTCTGATTGCCATGTCCGGGTCAAGCACATCGGAAAGGTCTTCCCGAAATCCAAGTGTGGTCCCTAGCGAGGACAGCACGAATTGATCGTGACCAGCAGGTACCGGCGTATGTGTCGTAAAGATACATCTCTGCCGGACGGAGGCGAGGTCGCCGACCGACACGCGAGTTCTTTGCTCCTTGCCGGCTTCTTCCTGTAGCAGTTCCAGTGTGAGCAGGCTGGCATGTCCCTCGTTCATGTGAAAACGGTCAATCCTTTCGTAACCGAGCGCGCGCAGCATGCGTATTCCGCCCATGCCCAACACCACTTCCTGACACAGGCGGTAGCGAGAGTCGCCGCCGTAGAGGACAGAAGTCAGCTTCCGATCCCATTCGGAGTTTTCGGGGAGGTCAGTATCCAGGAAATAGACGGGGACAAAGTAGCCGCCGATTCCTTGCACCTGATATTTCCAGCAGCGCAAAGACACCGCCCGTCCCTCGATGGTCAGGGCGGCTCGGGCGGGCATCTCCGTGAGGAACTCCGCCACATTCCACTCCACGGGCTCTTCGGTCTGCCAGCCGGTGGCATCGAAGCGCTGATGAAAATGGCCGGCACGATGAAGCAGCGAGACCGCCAGCATGGGCAGTTGAAGATCGGCGGCAGAACGGATGGTATCGCCCGCAAGCACACCCAGGCCTCCGCTGTAGGTCGGCATGGCCGACTCCAGCGCGATTTCCATGGAAAAGTAGGCGATCCCCCTCTCGCCCTGCAAGGCACGCCTGACGGCAGGAGCAAGGCGGCTTAGCCGGCTCTTGAGAACGTAGTCTGCGGCACCTTGTTTGACTACGGCAGCGGCGGCTTCCTCACCGATGGTGCCGGACACCACGATGAAAGGAATGTTCAGACCCCGTTGCTGCAGCAATTCGAGGGCGCGGAGCCCGCTGAACTGGGGCAAGGAGTAATCAGCGAGGATAATTGCAGGTGATTTATCAAGGTGGGCCAGATAGTCCGCCTCGCTATCCACCCGGTCCCAGGTCACGGCGAGGCCGGCCCGGCGCAGTTCGTGCGCTATGAGTTCGGCGTCGTCGGGATTGTCCTCGACCAGCAGCGCGTGCAGCGGTTGCAGGACAGAAGGCGGGTTCTCCGGCTTAGTCATGGAACAGACTTCACGGATGCCTGGTCGGTATTGACCACGTCCAGGCATTCCCCCAACAGACGAACAGCATTACTTGACGCCCGATACTTGCGCGGCCGGGCGCAAGAGCCCCTCGAGCACGGGAGGCTGGTTGATCACCAGCCAGTACAGGCCGACGGTTTTCACGATCTCGCGGAACCGGTCAAAGTCAACCGGCTTCTGGATATAGCTGTTGGCTCCCAGGTTGTATCCGCTCGCCAGGTCGCGCTCCTCTTTCGACGAAGTCAGGATGACCACAGGAATGGCCTTCGTTCGGGCATCCGCTTTCAGGCGCTTCAGAACTTCCATGCCGTCCACCTTGGGCAGTTTCAGGTCCAGCAGAATCAGTTTCGGTGGGTACTCGAAGATGCGGTTGGCATGAGCTCCGTTGCAGAACAGGAATTCGAGCGCCTCCTCGCCATCACGGGCAACGTGAATGTTATTGGCCAGCTTCTCTTTGCGCAGGGTGTGCAGCGTGAGCTCCACGTCATCGGGATTGTCTTCCACCAGTAAAATCTCTACTTGTCGACTCGTCATGCTTTATCTCCCGCCGTTGCGGCTTTGGTTTTGAGTTCAGTTTTCTCGGGTGCTCCGAGGGTGAAGTAAAAGGTTGCGCCCTTGTCTAACTCGGCTTCCGCCCAGATCCGTCCCCCGTGCTTCTGAATAATGCGCTGGACAGTGGCCAGGCCAACGCCCGTGCCCTCGAAGTCTTCCGAGCGGTGCAGGCGTTGAAATACTCCGAACAGTTTGCCGGCATACTTCATGTTGAAGCCGACCCCGTTGTCGCGGACGAACACCACCGGCGTCCCCTCTTGATCTTTTTGTCCGACCTCAAGGACCGCCTGACTGCGAGGCCGGGAGAATTTGACCGCGTTGGAGAGGAGGTTCTGGAAGACCTGCCTCAGCAACCCGGGATCACACTCCACGAAGGGAAGATCGTCTACCTTCCACTCCACCTGCCGTCCCTCACATTCCGCCTTCAGTTCGGCAATGACTTCGTTCACCACGGAATTCAGACCGGTGACTTGAAGACGCACTTCGTGGCGGCCGACCCGGCCAAGGTTCAACAGGTCGTCGACCAGTTGTCCCATGCGGCACGTGCCTTCCTGGATTCTTTGCAGATGATGCCGGGCGTCGGGCGCGAGGCTGGGACCACATTCCTCGGTCAGAATCTTGGAAAACCCGCTGATATGGCGCAAGGGAGCACGCAAATCATGAGAAACCGAGTAGGTAAACGCTTCGAGTTCTTTATTGGCGGCTTCCAGTTGCGCGGTGCGCTGAATCACGTGCTGTTCGAGTTCGGCGTTGAGGCGGTGGACCTCCTCCTCGGCACGCTTGCGCTCGGCGATGTCGCGGGCCGCGGCAACAACGCCCTCCACTTCCCCCGCTTCGTTCTTGAATACGGTGGCGTTGTAGAGCACGTCTGTCACCTTCCCCGCCGTGCTCCGGATGGCCAGTGGGTAGTCCTGCACGGCCCCTTGGGCGAATACCTGCTCATATCCCCGGCGGGCACTTTCCGGATCGGTGAAGTAGTTGAAGAAATCACTCCCGATCAGCTTCTCGCGTGAAACTCCAGTGACCTTTTCGGTGGCCCCGTTAAGGTCGGTGATCTTCCCTTCGCGGCTGATGGTGACCAGCGGATCCAGGCTGGCCTCGATCAGGCTGCGGGTGTAGAGCGCGGCAATCCTCAACTTCTCTTCCACTCGCTTGCGGTCGGTGATATCACGAATCACGTGCACGCAACCGCGCAGATTCTTGCCCTCCCAGAGCGGAGTGGCACTGACATCGAAGATCTTGTTCAGCCGGGGCTCGACCAATTCTCTTTGCTTTTGTTTTCCGCTCTGCAGCATCTCCCGAAGAGGGCAATCCGGAAGCTGCGAAGTCCGGTTGTGAACGAGTTCGATACAATGTTTGCCCAGGAGGGCCTCGGGTTGCAGGGCCAGGAGTTCTGTCATCGCCCGGTTGGCGCGCTGGATGCGGAATTCGGGGTCCAGCACCATGACCGCTTCGGGGACCGAATCAAACGTGCGTTCCCACTCCTCTTTGGCGCGGCGTGTTTCGTCCGCCAACCGCTTCCTCGTCCGGTCGACCGCCCCGGCCAGCCAACTCATGCCGATTCCGATCACCGTAAATACGATCAGTCCCGCCAGGTCGGGAAGATTCTTATTGCCGAACTGCCCCTTCGGCTCCAGAAAAAAGTAATCGACGCAAACGCTTGATAGTAGGGTGGCGAGAATACCGGGCCCCAAGCCGCCCACAAGTGCGGCAACCATAGTCGCCGGATAATAGGTGATATAGGTGAGTCTCGCAGGGAGAAAGCCTCCCGGAATGTAGCGCAGCAGCGTGGCTACGAATACCAGCAGCGCCGCCAACCCATAACGTAGAGGCTGACGCCATATCGGCCCCTCATCCGAAAGCGCCGCTGCCCACAGCCCGCGCACCGCCCCGGAGCGGAAATCTGCGCCGAGCAACGTCCCCACAAACCCGCGTTCCGGCCGGGAAAACGCCACACCCGACGAAAGCAGACACAGCGCGATCGCCGTAGGGAAAGCCATGTGCGTGTGAAAGGCGTGGGGCTGAACGATGAAATCCAGCAAAGCAAACAAGGAGATCAATCCCGCGCCAAACGCCAAGGACTGCGCGGGCGAGGCGTCGCGGCCTCTGGTCCAGTCCAGCAGCAGGAGAGCCAGCCCCAGCAACACGAAAGCTAGCGCCGTGATCGGAGACATCAACCCGGGCCGGACGCTGCCGACTGCTCCTTTGGCCGTCTCCACGAACAGCAACTGGTCGATGCCAAAGTTCCACCCGCCCAGAAATTCCAGGAAAGACAGTAGTCCTACTGTGCTGACCATCGCCGCGGCAGCTCTTGCGATCCAGTCTGAGACCGAAGCTGGTCTGTCGTGTGCGCCCAGCCACCAAAGGGAAACACCGATCAGCACGAAGCACGCCGCGGTATTTGCTTTCATCGTCACCAGGCCGGGCACGACTGATTTCAGAGTTTCGACCTGAAATACCCAGCCCGTCAGGCCCACTAGCCCGACCGCAATCGAAAACAGGCTACAGAAAACGACGAAGAGACTCAGCTTCCGAGCAGTGCGAGGGTCCAATCGAGTCGTCATGGAGTCTTCCTGGCGTGCGCCAGCCAGCGCTTCTCGACACGCGGCACAGTACTAAGATCATTATCGGGGGCGGAATGTGTTGCCGAGCGCTGATAAACGTCACACGAAAGACGCTGCTTCCCGAAGTGGAACTGTGGATATTCGCGGAAAAGCCCTTGACCGCTAAAATCGCAGAGAGAAGCCGCGGAGAGCGCAGAGGAAGATTGGCGCCTGTTTCTTCCTTCGCTTGGTTGCTTCGCGATGGTTGCGGTCAAAGGCGGTCGACGAAGGCGCGGTTCACCGCTTAAGACTGCCCGATGACGTTCGTGATTTGCAGCCGCTCTTCCGGCGTTAAGCCTACAAACTCGAACCCGGAGCTCACGCTCGAACTGTGGCGCACGATGGCCACGGTGGTAAGCAACTGTTCACTTAGCCGGAGATCAATGGCGACGGTCTCCCCGACATATATGTCCCCTTGCACGATGGCTCCCAGACCGCCTTCGCCAAGATCGAGACTGATACCATGGGTCGCCTGTACGCCTCCCCGGCATAAGTGACGGACCGTGATGGGGACACTGAACAGAATTCGAGGATGGCGCCGAGATGGTTCATGCGCCTGGTGAGGTTGGAGTGCAGGATGAATATGGGCGGACATGGCAATGCCCTCCTTGCGCTCATCGTCCACGCGGGGGCGGCCGCTGGCGGGCGCAGGGTGCCGTCCTGATGACCAATGGTTCGGCTCTGGCACACTTCCTCTCCAGATCGTGCGCCGCTAGCAGCCCGTGAACCTCTCGTCAGGCGGTGAAAGCACCGGCCTGCCGATTCTTCACGACGGCAGGCCTGTCTGTGCCGCGGCCTGCGACAGGCTGGCGTGGATCACATCCAGCAGTTCCGAGTTGTCCGCCGGCTTTTGGAAGAATGCCGCCGCTCCCGCCTGCAGAGCGCGCCGCTCGCTGCTTTGCGGATCGCGCGCCGTCAGCACGATGACCGGGATCGTCGAGAGCTTGTCATCCTTTTGCAGGCGTTCTAATACGACAAAGCCGTCTCCTGCGGGCAAGCCGAGATCAAGGATGATCAGGTCGGGGCGCTCCTTGTACGCCAGCGCAATGGCGGAGTAACCATCCACCGCATTCACCGTATCGAAGTGGTTGGCTCGCAAGCGCAGTCTCAGCGCCTGCCTGAGATCGGGATCATCGTCCACAATCATGATTTTCGAGTTTGTCATTGTCCTTTCTCCATTCCGAGGTTCACGCAGACTTGTCAGCTTGCCGCGCCTCGCGTGTTACGTTCCTTCGGTGTTACATTGTTCTCCGGCCAAAACCGTTCGAACCATGTCGCTTACTACGCCTGCGACTTGACGCACCTGCTCCTCCAACGAGCGCCCGGAGCCGCCATCGGGAAGGGGGACAGCCGCGGCTGAGACTTCCAGTTCGCCAGCACCTTTGAGGGCGGGCACTTTCCCCAGTTGCTCGCGAATGCGCGTCATCATGATCTCGGAGCGTTGCAGGTCGGTAGACGCCACCACCAGAAATGTCTCGTCCGCACCGACCCCGGTCATCGGAGGTAAAACCAGGTCCTTGTCGAGATACACACAGCGCTGGAGAACTTCGAGGCAGCGCTGGCAGGTCTCTTGCCAGCTGGCGCGAGCCGGCTTGGTGAGTGGTCTCAATACGACCTTCACCAGTACGATGTTGTCCCGCAGTCGATCCTGATAGGCGATGACCGGGAAGAGGAGTTTGGCCAGGGAATACAGCGGCACGGTAAAGGAGAAGGTGCTGCCGTGCCCCGGTTCGCTGGCGACCCAGATGCGTCCCCCGTGGAGACTGACCAGTTCTTTCGCGATGAACAATCCGAGGCCCAGGCCCTTGCGACGGTTATCGACGGCGTTTGGATCCTGGTACAGACGCTCGAATACCAGAGCTCGGGCTTCAGGAGTGATCCCGCAACCCGTGTCCACGACCGAGATATATACGAAGTCGGGATCAGTCTGCACCAGGCAGGCTTGCACGGTAACCGACCCGCCCTGGGGCGTGAACTTAATGCCATTCTCGATAAGATTGATGAGCACTTCGAGAATCCGGCCGGGATCCCCACAAGCGAACGGAATCCTCGTGTCCACTCCCACTTCCAGCCCGACTTCTTTTTCGTGGGCGATCGGTTGCATCATGGCGACTGCCTGCCCGATAAGATCTCCGATCGCCAGGCAGCGCGGTTCAATACGGATCTTTCCCGACTCCGCCCGGCTGGCTTCCAGCAGATCGCGAACCATGGCTCCCAGTTGGCTTACGCTCTTCAGAATTGTCTTGAGATGATCGCGCTGTTCCGGGCTGATTTCACCGGCCAGGCCGTCAAGCAGGATGTTCGTGAACTGGTGAATACAGGTCAGCGGGGTTCGCAGTTCGTGCGATACATGGGAAAGGAACTGGTTCTTAAATTCCAGTTGCTGCTTCCGGCTCATCTCCAGCGAGCGCAGGAGGGCTTGCCGTTCCACGGCATAGCGCATGGCCCGGTCCAAGCTACTGCTGGAGAGGTCGTCTTTCACCAGGTAATCTTGCACCCCGTGATGCAATGCCTTTATGGCCAGCCCTTCATCGGCCTGACCTGACAGGATGACAATAGGAACGTCGGGCGCTTTCTCCCGCACCTTGCGAAAGGTTTCGGCCCCCTGGCTGTCAGGCAGGTTGAGGTCCAGCAAAATCACCCCCGGGCATTCTTGCTGCAATGAGGCGAGCCCGTCGGACAACCGATTGACGCAGTTCACCTCCACCTTGGTTTTGCCGTCCACCAGCCGCAGGCGCACCAGATCCGCATCACCGGGATTATCTTCAATCAATAAGACGTGGGTTGATTGATCCTTCATCGTCTCTCCTTCTGCGGCAGGCTGGCATAGCCCAGCCAAAACTCCGCCATGGATTGGACTGCCGCGACGAATTCCGGAAGATTGCCGGGCTTGCGCAGGTAACAGTTCGCTCCCAGCCTGTAACTGCGGGCGATATCGGAGCTCGCCTGGGAGGTGGTGAAAATTACGACCGGAACCTTCGCTAGAGCGCGGTCCGCCTTGATGTGTTGAAGTACCTCGCATCCATCCTTGCGCGGGAGGTTGAGGTCGAGAACGACCAAGTCCGGCACCGGCGCGTGGGTATATTTGCCTTGGTGGCGCAAGAAAGAAATGGCCTCCGCGCCATCGTTGACCGCGTTCACGTGAAAATGTTGCTCACTCTGGGCCAGCACTTCGCTGGTCAAGTCGATGTCCGCCGGATTGTCGTCGACCATCAGGATTTCAGGTGTGGTTTTCATTCTTCTGTCCTCACTGCTTTGGGGTTGGTTTGATTGGGAGGGTGAACTGAAAGATGGATCCATGCCCAAGTTCAGATTCGACCCAGATCCGGCCGCCATGCTGTTCGATAATCTTCTTGCAGATCGACAGCCCGATTCCGTTCCCCGGGTATTCCGCACGCGTGTGCAGGCGCCGGAAAATAGCGAAGACGCTCTCTGCATGCTCGGCCGCGATGCCGATCCCATTGTCCGCCACGGAAAAGACCCATTCCTTCCCCTTAAGATCCGCGTTGACTCGAATTAAAGGTGGTTCGGAACCTCGGAACTTGAGGGCATTCCCAATCAAGTTCTGAAATACCTGCACTAGTAGGGAACCATCGGCGATCACGAGCGGAAGTTGAGCGTGGTCAACGACCGCGCCGCTTCCCTGAATTGCGGCTTCCAGATTCTTCAACGCCCTGTCGAGCACAACATTGATGTCGGCGTTCTCCAGAGTCAAACCCTGCCGGCCTACCCGTGAGAACGCCAGCAGATCCTGCACTAATTTCTGCATGCGCAGAGCACCGTCGACCGCGTAGTGAATGTATTTATCCGCGTCCGCGTCGAGTTTGCCCTGATAGCGCTCAGCCAGCAGTTGGGTATAGGTGGCAACCATGCGGAGAGGTTCCTGCAGATCGTGCGAGGCCACGTAGGCAAACTGCTCCAGGTCCCGGTTGGATCGGGCCAATTCCTTCAGCGACTGCCGGTGATCGTTGCGCAGCTTTTTTTCTCGCATGGCTCGTCGCACCGATTCCGGCAGGCGCGCCAGATGATGCTTCGGGACATAGTCGGCAGCCCCCTGCTTGATGCACTCCACTGCCGTGAGTTCGCCCAGCGCACCCGAGACCATGATGACGGGGACGTCCAGTCCTTCGCGGCGCAGGATTTCCACGGTTTCCATACCATACCAATTTGGCACTTTGTAGTCCGCCAGAATCACGTCGTACGCGTTCTGCCGCACCAGGCGGGTGAACTCTTCCGCCGTCTGGGCAACATCGCAGACCGCGCCCAACCCTGCCGCTCGCAGAGCACGCAACGCCCGCTCGACGTCCGCCGGTTCATCCTCGACGACCAACGCTCGCAACTTTCTCGTCCCCTCGTCGGGTTCCTCGGACAGCTGTCTGGAGACGCTCCTTGGCGCGCTCGCGGGCGTGACGAGTTCAGCGCTGTCCACAGCGGAGCTGGTCTGCGATCGTCCACAGTCCTGCCTTGGACGACGCCTTGCCGGAAGACCTAAGTCGAATGCATCCTTAGATACGGCTAACGTTTGAGCCTCCCGTCCTTCTAGCTAGACAATTCGGAGCATAGTTTGACACGCGACAACACCGAGAGCTGCGCGTCGGCTACATTCGCCATCGGCGCGTTTTTTCGGACCTTGAGTGGAAAATTCAGCCTTGCCTGCCCGGACGATATAGCTATCCCGTGTCCCTCCGGCGCGACGGGCGCGTCCTGAAGTCCCTGTACCTCTGCGGCGGATGGCTGGGTGAGTTTTCCGGAGACAAGCACCTCTGTTTCTCGGCAAGCCTCCGAATCACCGATGAGTTCTGTGACCGCTCAACTTGTCGCCAAGTTCCTAGCGGATGCGGTTTGCGCCGAGTTCGTGCTTACGGGCTGGAAACGATGCCATCAGCACTGGGACTGAATCCGGGGAAAAATCTCGAGGTTGGTGTTATCCAAGCGTTGCAGGAGACGCGGGTCCAACAATTGGAAAGCTCACAAGCGCTTTAGTCTGTTGGCGTCCCCGACGGGATTTGAACCCGTGTTACCGCCGTGAAAGGGCGATGTCCTAGGCCGGGCTAGACGACGGGGACGACTCCAAGGCAGGATTGCCAGGCAGGTTTTTATGTTAACAGCCGCATTTGGCGCTGTCAAAGAAGGCGCGGCCGGGAATATCTCAGTTTGGCAGCGCGGACGGACTGCGCTGTCGAGGCCCTCTTTGACTGTGGCAGCCGTGCGAAACTCGGTGTTCTCTGAGAGCGCATCTGAGAAAAAACTCATTAAACGCACCGATGACATTCTTAGCTTCGCTCGACCGGACGGCCGGGGGGGGCGGTTGTACCCACGCAGTTGTTTCCGCACTCTAAAACGTTACTGCTAGCCTGATGTCGAGATCAGTGCCCTGAGCGGCAGTGGTTCACTTTCACTTTCACGAATCCCCGGCTCCGGCCGCCAGGGCAGCGGCGTACCGCGAGGCGCAGCATTACAATACTGCATGGTGAGGGCTGCGCAGTCCTCCCCTTCGTCTATGCCCGATCCTCTATATCTCAGTCTCTGGTTCCCCGATTTCTCCGGCCCGGCGATGCTGCCGCACACGCTGGCGGTCTTGCAGCAGTTCCCCTTCTCGACGCTGCGTCCGGGAATCCGTTACCTGGCCGTGCAGCCTGTCTCGTGGAACGAGGCTAGCGTGCTGGAACGCCGGTTCTCGCCCGGCATCGCTCCAGAAGAAGCGGTCGTTGCCGTCGCTGACTTGATTCACGACGACTACGCCTACGTCTTCGATGCGTTCTGGGACCTTTGGACACCCGACCCAGGGACGGGCCAGTGGAGCCTTTCGCCGAGCCTGGTGAAATTCGTCGTGCAGGGAGAAGAGTTCGACGAAGGCGCTCAGGAAGAGAGCGGCCACATCGAGATTGACTTTGGCCTGGACGCGCCCTTCCTTCAGGAAAATGTCGAACTCACCGATGAAACGCAGGCCAAGGTGCGCGACAACGTTGCCAAGCTGGTCGAATTCACTTTGAAGGCAGAGAAAAATACGCGGGCGAGCGGGCGCCTCCTATGGTCTGAATCGGAGGAGAATCTGGCGCAGAAACTGATCGCCCGATTGCAGAAAGTCCAGTAAGCCCAGGCGCGAATAAACAAAAAGTCAAACCACAACCGCCGAGGACGCCAAGGACGCGGAGGAACGGTAGTTGTTCACGAGTCTCCGAATGCCATCCCGCAGGTGCACTACGTTGAAGTTGATCAGAAGGCCCACTTGTTTATCGGACAGCTTGAGGTAAGACAACAACTGCGCCTTGTGTACGTCCAAAATCTGCTCAACAACTTTCAATTCCACAACCACTACACCTTCCACCAGCAAGTCGATCCTGTAACCGCCCTCGATCTCCACTCCGTCGTAAATGACCGGGAGCCACACCTGCGTCTCGACCCTCAATCCCCGCTTCTCGAGTTCGTGCTTCAGGCACTTCTCATAGACGCTCTCAAGCATGCCCGGACCAAGGGCAGTGTGAACCCTCATAGCTGCGTCGATAATGGCGCCAGTGATTTTATCGAGTTCCACACCGGCCTCGATCAACGAAAGCCCACCAATCCTCAGCGTCCCCTGCGTCCTCTGCGGTTTTTATTTCGTTCTTCCGCCCTCCACTTTCAGCGATTCGCTGGCCGCCGCCTGGGCTGCCGCCAGCCGCGCCGTCAGCACGCGGAAGGGTGAGCATGAGACGTAGTTCAGCCCAACGCGGTGGCAGAACTCTACCGACGAAGGCTCGCCTCCATGTTCTCCGCAGATTCCCACCTTCAGGTTCGGACGCGTCTTGCGCCCGCGCTCGGTCGCCATTCTGACGAGTTGCCCGACACCCTCCTGATCGAGCGCCGCGAACGGATCCTGTTTCAGAATCCCCTCCGCCAGATACGTCGGCAGCACCTTGTTGACGTCATCCCGCGAGAAGCCGAACGTGGTCTGGGTGAGATCGTTCGTGCCGAAGGAGAAGAACTCCGCCTCTTTGGCAATCTCGTCCGCCACCAGCGCCGCGCGCGGCAACTCGATCATCGTTCCGACCATGTAGTCGACTCTAGTTCCCTTCTCTTTGAAGACCTCCTCGGCCACGCGCCGCACGATCGCTCCCTGGTTCGCCATCTCCTTCACCATTGCCACCAGCGGAATCATGACCTCGGGGTGCACCTTCACGCCCTTTTTCGCGACATCAATCGCAGCTTCGAAGATGGCGCGCGCCTGCATCTCGGTAATTTCCGGATAGGTGATGCCTAACCGGCAGCCGCGGTGTCCGAGCATGGGGTTGAACTCGTGCAACTGCTCCACGCGAGCTAACAGCCCGGGTAGCACTTTCTTCAGATCGCCCACCGCCTTTACGCCGTAGTCTTTGTACTTTGCGACCAGCTCTTTCTTTTGCTTAGCGCTGTAGCGAGGGAGCAGTGCTATGTCGACCATCAAGTCTTCGCGACGCGGCAGGAACTCATGCAGCGGCGGATCGAGCGTGCGGATCGTAACCGGCAGGCCGTCCATCGCTTTGAAGACTCCCGCAAAATCGGCGCGCTGCATGGGCAGCAGTTTCTTCAGTGCAGCCCGCCGGTCTTTCTCGTTATCGGCCAGAATCATCGCGCGCATGTGCGGGATCTTCTCTTCGCCGAAAAACATGTGCTCGGTTCGGCACAGCCCGATGCCTTCCGCCCCGAACGCGCGGGCCTGAATTGCGTCACGCGGGATGTCGGCATTGGCGCGCACTCTCAGTTTGCGGAACGGCTCCGCCCAACCCATAATTTTCAGGAGCTCGGGATCGTCTGCCTTGGGAGGAATCGTGCCCAGCTTACCTTTGATCACGCGTCCGGTCGTGCCGTCGAGCGAGATCCAGTCGCCTTCCTTGAATGTCTGGCCCTTGACCGTCATCTCGCGCTTCTTTTCGTCCACCGAGATGTCGCCCGCGCCGGCCACGCAGCACTTTCCCATGCCGCGCGTCACCACGGCAGCATGACTGGTCATTCCGCCGCGAGACGTGAGAATGCCCTTCGCGACTTCCATCCCGTCAATATCTTCGGGAGTCGTTTCGGCGCGCACCAGAATTACGCTGTTCTTCGCGCCGTGCCCAGCTTTCTTGACCGCCTCGTCCGCGGTGAAGACGATTTGACCCACAGCCGCGCCCGGCGACGCGGGCAGGCCCGTGGCCAGCACTTCTACTTTCGCGCTCTTCTCATCGAGACGCGGGACGAGAAAGTCGTAAAGCTGGTTGGGCTCGACGCGGAAGATAGCTTCCTCTTTCGTGAGCAGGCCCTCCTCCACCATCTGGATCGCTACCCGCACCGCGGCCAGCCCGGTGCGCTTGCCGTTCCGGGTTTGCAGCATGTAGAGCTTGCCGTCCTGAATGGTGAACTCGAAGTCCTGCATGTCGCGGTAGTGTTTCTCCAGCCGCGTGGTGATGTCGCGCAGTTGGTCGTACACATCGGGCATGATCTTGTGCAGTTCGAGGATATGCACCGGAGTGCGCACGCCTGAAACCACATCTTCGCCCTGGGCGTTCATCAGGAATTCGCCGTAAAACTCCTTGGCGCCCGTGGCGGGATTGCGCGTGAAGCCCACGCCCGTACCGCTGGTGTCGCCCAGATTGCCGTAAACCATGGCCTGAACGTTGACCGCGGTTCCCAGCATGTCGTCGATGTTGTTGATGCGGCGATAGGATTTCGCCCGGTCGTTCTGCCAGGACCGGAACACCGCGTCGCGCGCCATCACAAGCTGTTCGCGCGGATCCTGGGGAAAGTCGCGCTTCGCGTGCTTCTTGACGACCTTCTTATAATCGACAATCACTTCCTGCAAAGCCTTGGCATCAAGATCGGTGTCGAGCTTCGTCTTCTTCTGCTTCTTCTTGGCGTCGAAGACCTCCTCAAATGCCGACTTCTCGATGTCGAGCACGACGTTGCCGAACATCTGAATGAGCCGCCGGTAAGAATCGGCGGCGAAGCGCGGGTTGTTGCTGCGCTTGGCCAGCGCCTCCACGCTCTTATCGTTCAGGCCCAGGTTGAGGATCGTATCCATCATGCCGGGCATGGAAAACTTTGCGCCCGAGCGCACACTGACCAGAAGCGGATTCTCGCCCTCGCCGAGCTTCTGTCCCTGCAGCGCTTCGAGCTTGGCCAGAGCGTCGTTCATCTGCTGGTCCACCTCCTTCGACAGGGAGCCCCGCATGTATTCGCGGCAGGCCTCGGTCTGAATAGTGAAGCCGGGAGGCACGGGCAACCCCGCGTTCGTCATTTCGGCCAGGCCGGCGCCCTTGCCGCCCAGCACGTCTTTCATCTTGCCGTCGCCGTCGGCCTTGCCGCCGCCGAAAAAGTACACGTACTTGGTTGTGGATTTTTTGGTTTCCTTTACTTCAGTTTCGGGGAGAGTGATTGTCGCCATGACTATGAGTCCTTTGCTTCGAGATTTGCCAAATTGAATCTAGATCCTGTCGTGCTCTGATTTTGGGTGGCGCAGCGCTTCCAGCGCTGCGGTAAGAGTCTCGTATGTTCCACAGGGCTTTAGCCCCTCCGGTGTTGCTGTCCTACATCTTCCCTTCTGTCACGATCTCGGAAAAATCCGCGATGGTCGAGAACTCTCTCAACAGAGTCCGCAGGAGCGCCAGCCGGTTCGCCCGCACGCGCGCATCTTCGACCATCACCATGACCTTGTCGAAAAACTTGTCCACGGGTTCCCGAGCTGTCGAAAGCAACATCAAAGCATCGCTGTATTCCTTTTTCTTCCGCAGCTCTTCGACCCTGGGACCATTCACCTCGACATACGCTGCCAGCTTCTTCTCTTCATCGGCCGAATCCGGCAGGGGCTCGAACTTCGCGGCCGGTTCAATTCCCTTCTCCGCCGCCTGCTTCAGAATGTTCCGCATGCGCTTGCAAGCCGCTCCGATCGCTTGAAACTCGGGCATATGCAAAACCTGTTTTACTGCCTCGGCCCGCGCCAGCACATCCACCACGTCCTCCGCATCCGCACCGAGCACGGCCTTCACTACATCGTAAGCATAGCCGCGCACATCTTTCAGATAAAACTCCAGCCGCTCGCGGAAAAACGTCGTCACCGCTTCAGAAAACGCGGCATCATCCACGAACTTCTTCTCGGCCTCTGCGCCTTTGTACCCGGTGCGCGCGTCGCGCATCATATCGCCCAGCCGCAAGGGCAGCTTTTTGTCGGCGATGACTTTCACGATCGCATTCGCCTGCCGCCGCAGTGCAAAAGGATCTTTCGACCCGCTCGGCACCAGTCCCAGCGAGAACATGCCCGCGATCGTATCCGCCTTGTCGCCGATCGAAAGCACCGCTCCTTCGGTGGACCGCGGAACTTCGTCGTCGGTCGACTCCGGCTTGTAATGATCGTAGATCGCGTCGGCGACGGCCATCCGCGTAGCTTCGGGCAACATCGGATCGAGCGGCTGCACCCGAGCATACAGACCGCCCACGATCCCCTGCAGCTCGGTGAATTCCTTGACCAGTTCGGTGGTCAGGTCCGTCTTGGCCAGGCACGCCGCCTTGTGAATCACCCCGGGGCGCACCGCCATTCCGTTGCGCTTCAGAATCTCGCTCAGCCAGCTGCACAGCCGCTGCACCCTCAGCGTCTTGTCATAGTAGCTGCCCAGATCTTTCTGGAAGGTCACATGCTTTAGCGAGTCCAGCCGCTCCAGCAAGGACTTTTTCTGGTCCGTTACCCAGAAAAAGCTTGCGTCGTTGAAGCGCGCGCGCAGCACGCGCTCATTTCCGTGTCGAATCAGCCCCTGCGGATCGCTGTCGGTATTGAGCACCGCCAGAAAATGCCGCAGCAGCTTGCCACCTGCGTCTTCCACGGCGAAATACTTCTGGTGATCGCGCATCACGGTCACCAGCACTTCTTCCGGCAGCGCCAGGAACTGCGGATCGAACCCGCCCAGAATCACCGACGGGAATTCCGTCAGGTTCACGACCGTATCGAGCAGCGCCTTGTCCTCGCGCCAGCGCGCGCCGGGAATGGTGCGAGTGGCGGCGTCGAGCGCTTTGCGAATCTGCTGCTCGCGCTCGCCGCGGCCCAGAACCTTGGCTGCCCGCAGCGAATCAACGTAAGCCGATCCGGCGCGCGGAATCGTGACCGCTCCATCCGACAAAATCCTGTGCCCACGCGAAGTCTTTCCTGCCCGGATGCCGTCGAACTCCAGCGGGATTGCGTCGCCATCGAGCATCGCCACCAGCCACCGCACGGGACGCACGAAGCGCTCGTTGGGCTTGCGCCAATACATATTCTTCGGCCAGTAGATCGAGGCGATTTCTTTCGGCAGGTTCTCGGCCAAAATTTCCGCCGCGTTGCGCCCTTTTTTTGTGACCTTGGCCGCGATGTATTCGCCCCTGGGCGTTGAGATTCTGTCGACCTGCGCGACGTCCACTCCGGCTTTTTTGGCGAAGGCGTGCGCAGCGGGTGTAGGTTGACCGTCTTTATAGGCAACGTTGACCGAAGGTCCTACTATCCTCTCATGGCTGTCTTCCTGCCTCTCGGCGACATCGGGGAACAGTACAGCCAACCTCCGCGGAGTTGAATAGTGCGTTCCATAGACATCCCCTTGAATCTCTGGAAACAATTTGTTCTGTCGCAGAACTCCCAGCGTACGGCTCCACAATTCCTGGGAGGCGGCGTCAATCATCCGCGCCGGAATCTCTTCGCACCCGATCTCTAGTAGAAAATCTGGCATGCCTTCAAACCATCTAGTGTCTCAAGACGGAGCCCCATCCGATGTGACAGCCATCACACCCGGCCTGTGCAAACCGCAGCCCTAGCCCACCGACGCCAACTTTTCTCTCTTCTGTTTCTTCTGGCGGGCCGCTTCAGGCTCGTCCGAATCTGCTGGCAGATCGCCCTTTTGTTGATCCACCCAGGTCTTCGCGATCCCCACGGCCAGCGCCCGCACGCGCGCGATCACTCCCACGCGCTCAGTCACCGAAATCGCCCCACGCGCATCGAGAATGTTGAACAGATGCGAGCACTTCAGGCAGAGATCGTAGGCCCCCAGCAGCGGAAACCGCGCCTTGTCAGCTGACTGCGGGTGCCCCACCCTTGTCTCTCCGTTTTGTGGAGAGACAGGGTGGGGATTTTGACTTTCACTCAACTTCGCGTACCCCTCCAGCAATCCCTTGCATTCCGCCTCGTACAGCTCGAAGTGCTTCCACGCTTTCTCGACGTCGGCCGCCTCGAAGTTGTACACCGAGAACTGCCGCTCATCGGCCAGCTGCACGTCACCATATGTCACCACGCTGCCCGTCGTTTTTCCGCCAATCGTTGGATCGCGCGCCCACACGATGTCGTAGATCGAATCCACATCCTGCAAAAATGCCGTGATCCGCTCCAGGCCATAGGTGAGTTCAACGGAAATCGGAGACAGGTCCATGCCTCCGCACTGCTGGAAGTAAGTAAACTGTGTGATTTCGAGGCCATCGAGCATGACCTGCCAGCCGATGCCCCACGCGCCCAGCGTGGGCGACTCCCAGTTGTCCTCTTCGAACTTGATGTCGTGGTGGCGCAGGTCGATGCCAATGGCGGCCAGCGATTCCAGGTACAACTCCTGCACGTTCTCCGGCGGAGGCTTCAGGATCACTTGCAGTTGCATGTGCTTGAACAGCCGGTTCGGGTTCTCGCCGTAACGGCCGTCCGCCGGACGCCGCGACGGCTGCACATACGCGACTTTGTAGGGGAGCGGCCCCAGCACGCGCAGAAACGTTTCCGGCGCCATGGTCCCCGCACCGACTTCCACATCGTAAGGCTGCTGCAAGACACAACCTCGCTCCGCCCAGAAAGTCTGCAGCCGCAGGATAAGTTCCTGAAAGGTGAGCGGGTTGGAGGAGGATGAAGTCATGAATGAAAGCTTCTAGCTCCTGGCTGCTAGCTACTAGCGAACCCCGACACCTTGGCCTTTAGCTAGTGGCTAGGAGCTAACAGCTGCCTTTACAGTGCCCAGGGAGTGCAGCAGGTTAATCCATGATTGTAATGGAAATAGAAGGCAGCCGTCAGCTAAGAGACTGCAGCAGCCTGACCCGGCGGATTTAGCACGATCTAAAACCCGCCCTTCTCCAGCATCGCCGCCGTGACCAGCTTCTTTTCAATGTGTCGCTGCAGGATTTGGATCAGGAACTTACGCAGGTCGGCGCACTGCGATTTCGGCCAGGGCATGCCCACAAAACTCTCCACCGGGGCGCGAAACATTTGCGCGGCCAGCGCGCGCGAATCGCTGGAAAGTTCTGATGAGGCCAGGCGCTTGTCGTCGGCGCACATCAGGCCATCGGCCAGCGCGTGAAAATACGCCCGGCTGCTGTTCAGGCTGCGGCCGCACACAGTGCACTCGGTCAACTCGGGCAGGAAGCCGGCCAGGCGCGTCATCCACAGGTCGAAATAGGTGACCGGCATCCAGACCTCGGGCCCGGTCAGAACATGCAGCACCGAGAGCGCCAGGCGGAAGATGGCGTCATTCGCTTCGCGGTCGGGCAGCAACTCGTCGAGCAACTCGGCGATGTGCCCCAGCGCCACCGCCCGCGCGTAGCTGACTTCGGAAGCCAGCGGAGACTCCAGCACTTCGCATGAATCGAGCCGCGCCAACTCCTGCCCCTCGCGAACGTCATAAAACGCGCGCACATAAGTCAGCGGCTCGAGCGCCCCGCCGAAACGCCGCTTCGACTTCTTGGCCGAGCGCGCCACGCCGCGGACTTTGCCCTCCGCACGCGTCAACAGCGTGACCAGCAGATCGGCCTCACGCAGCGGATACGTGCGCAGCACGATCGCTTCTGATTCTGTCAGGGCCATGGCGTGAACGAGTGCAGGCTCGATTCTAGTACCGTGACCACGTCGCGTGTAGCACGCGGTGGTCGATGCGCTTGCCATGCGCGCAAAAGTAGCGCCGCCGTCCCGGCGGGGGAGCCTGCCCTGAGCGAAGTCGAAGGGGCGGGGGTCCTCGCCCGCCGCCGAGGGCGAGACGCCCCTTCGGCAGGCTCAGGGCAGGCCCTCGCGACAGCCGGCAAGATGCCGGCGCTACGTCTGCTTTCTATCACGGCTTCGCAGCGACGCGGTAGTTCAGATGCACGACTCCATCGGGGAACTTTCGGGTGGACAGCAGTTTGAGCGGAATCAAACGATGCCGAGGCTGGACCAGGGGGATCCCCTGCCCAATCATGACCGGGATCACGTGAATGCTGAACTCGTCGATTTCCCCTTCGTCCAGAAATGCCGCTATGACTTCGGCCCCACCCATCATCCAAATATTCTTACCGGGCTGCGCCCGCAAACGCTGCATGAACGGCTTCACCGGCCCGCTCACAAACTCGAACGCCGGCGACGGCGACTTTTGCGGATGGCGCGAGAAGACGTAGTTCTTGATTCCCGGACCGAATCCCGAGGCCTTCATCCCCATCTCGATCCCTTTCGCGTAGGTCTTGCGTCCCCACAGGATCGTGTCAATGGTCTTGAAGAATTCGCCCATCCCGTAATTGCCCTTCGGGCGCGGTCGGTCGAGCCAGCCGACGTCGCCATCCGGCCGCGAGATGTAGCCATCAGCGCTGGTCGCGATGTACACAATCACTTTCCTGTTCTTCTTCATCCTGCTCTCCTGCTCACGGGCGAATCACTTGATGAGGTCGCCCGCCATGATTCCGATGGGCTTGATTGTATTGGAAGCAGCCTCCGCCGTCAGCTTTCAGCCGGATTTGAGTCGCCCCTTGTCGCAAGAAACGCGAGCAATGGGGCACCTGACGCTGCCGCTCACAGCCCTGCACTAACTCTGGTAACCGTGCGCCGGACACTTCGGGGACCTTTTCGGGACTTGGGTTTGATGCGACAGTACATGTACGAAAGGCCGATACGGAGATAGCACTTAGGTCATCATGCTAAAGTACCCATACCGCACTTGCCTCCGATCTCTGCTGCTGACGCTGGCGTTCGCGCTGGCGCAACCCGCATCGGCACTCGCACAACAACTCTCGCCCGTGGCCTTGAGGTCAGCTTCCGCAGGCCGGCCAGCCGATCTGGTGGAAACTGCCTCGGTCGAGGCCCTGCCGTCCGCACCCCTGCCGTCTTCGTCATCGGCAACGAACAGTGCGGACGGCGCGGGGGAAGCGATGTTCCCGGCGAACCCCGCTGCCCTGGCGCCGATGGCCGTCGTCCCGGTCATTGTGGAAATGAAGGTGCCGGAACGGCATCGTTTTTGGGACCGCGAGAACAGCGCCCTGTTCCTCACGGTAGGAGCGTTTGCGGCGGCGGACTTTTGTTCGACCCGCGCTAATCTGGCCGGCGGGGGCAAGGAACTGAACCCTGTAACCCGCGTGTTCAGCGGCAGTACTCCCGGATTGGCTGCGAACTTCGCGCTAGAAACGGGGGGCGTGATGGCTGTCAGCTACCTGTTCCACAAGACCGGCCACCACAAGTTGGAGCGCATGACTTCGTTCGTCAACATCAGCGCTTCCGCCTACGCGGTTGGATACAACCTCGCTCACCGATAGGACCTCACCGAGGGACGGGCAGCGCGCTGGCCTTAGCAAGCAGTCGAGCTGCGCTCGTCGTTGCTCCCTCGCAGCCCGCCGAACCGTGGCGAATGGACCACCCCGCTTCGGATTGGTGTTTCGATATACTTTCAGGACCGTGAAAAAAGCCGTCTTCGCCGTTCTTGTCATCCTGATTGCAGTCCACTCCGCGCTCGCCGAGGAGACCTCCTTCCATCGCGTGAAAGTGCCCGACCTTAACGGGAGACAAACGAAGGCCGTGCTGACCTTCAGCGACGACCACAAGGCGCTGGAACTGCGCCCCTCCAAGGGTGAACCGGTGAACATTTCCTACAGCCAGATCGACAAATGCTCGTATGAGTTCACCAAGAAGCACCGCGTCAGCGCGAGCACGATTACGTTGGCGGCTACGACGGGCGTGGGTGCCGTGGTCATGCTCACCAAATCGAAGAGTCACTGGTTGGAAATTGCCTACCACGACCAGGACGCGCCAAAAAACCTCGTTCTGCGCATGGACAAGCACGACTATGTGCGCATTCTGGAAGCGTTGAAGACCCACACCGGCATTGACGCAGAAATTTTGGGAAACGCGGACAAGCTGCACAAGTGAGAGCCCGGAGAATCTGCAGCGAGCGCAATGAAAAGCGCGCACCTGGCGAGGCTGCGCGCTTCCATCCGACTGAATTCAACTGCTAAAGTGCGGATGCCAAGACGGCTTACCGCCCGAAGTACTTGGCATTCCGGGCGGTGAAGTCATTCCACTTTTCCGGCAGATCGTCGAGGGCAAAGATGGCCGACACCGGGCAGACCGGAACGCAGGCGCCGCAGTCAATGCACTCCACGGGATCAATGTAGAGCAACTCTTCGGTAGCGTAGGCGGGCTCATCCTTCTTGGGATGAATGCAATCCACCGGACACGCATCCACACATGCGGTGTCTTTGGTACCAATGCACGGCTCAGCAATCACGTAGGCCATAAAGGTGTCAGTCTCCTGAGAGTTCTATTCATTTTACTACTGCGGCGGTTTGCGAGCCGACATTCTAGCAAGAAAGCAGGCGCGGGGTACAGCGCCGGGCAGCCGAAGCCCGGGAAACGGACTGAGGAATGCGACAAAGAAACGGCCGGCAGCTCAATGCTGTCGGCCGCTGTGCGCTTCATGCGCGGAAGGGCGTTACCGGCGCCCACCGCCGCCATGGAATCCGCCGCCTCCATGGAACCCGCCTCCACCGTGGGATCCGCCTCCGCCGTGGAACCCACCGCCTCCATGGGAGCCCCCTCCGCCATGGAATCCGCCACCGCCGCGAACCCCACCACCTCCATGAAATCCGCCGCCCGC
>Ga0209517_10002886_pt1 | contig 23706 bp, 15 predicted proteins | sample PeaSoiMetSII2010_FD_187695 | JGI IMG/M metagenome (GOLD analysis project Ga0209517, IMG submission 187695) | Peat soil microbial communities from Weissenstadt, Germany - SII-2010 (SPAdes) (version 2) | ecosystem: Environmental > Terrestrial > Soil > Wetlands > Peat | place: Germany... | reverse complement strand
TGAAATACCCGTACGTCCGGGCGATGAAGAAGTTGTCGGTCAGGAAGCCGGATTTGGCGCGCAGCCCTACCGTGGACTTGATGATGTCCGGGTTGGTCCAGGGATAAATGTGATTCAGACCAAACGCGATCGGCACGAACAGCAGCGCTCCCACGGGCAGCGTGATCATGATGTTTTCCATGATGCGGCGCATGGTCACGCTCCATGCCGAGCCGCTCAGGAACTGCACCATCACGAAGAAGAACGCCGCCAGACCGATGGCGCAGGTGTAGCAGAACGCCACCAGGTAGGACCGGAAGAAACGGTCGGGATCCTGGATATAACCGGCGATGCACGCCACGATGGAGATCAGGGCAGCCAGCACCAGCACGTTGCGTCCCGTCGACCAGCGGGCCGATTCCAGTTGGTAGTTACCGGTAAGAGTAGCCCCGTGGTGTGACCCGTGTGATGTAAGACTCATTGCGTATCCGATCCCTTGTATTGAACGCTCGATTGCAGCTCCGGCGGCACGTCGTTTAGGGTGCCGTGGGCGGCGCGTTGCAGCACGCGCACATAGGCAATAATGGCCCACCGATCTTCCGGGTGATTCTGGTAGCCGTAGGGCGGCATGGTTCGCCGGCCGTAGGTAATCACGTTGAAGATATCGCCGTCCGCCATTTCGACGATACGATCCTCCATCAGGTTCTGGGGCTGCCAGGCCGGCCAGCGTTTGGGCACCATGCCCTTCCCCAGACCGGTTTCATCGTGGCACGGCGAGCAGTAGGTATTGAAACGCCAATGGCCTTCGGTCAGCAGCGCTTCGGTGACTTTCACCGGACTTTTCCCGACGTATAATTTCCCGTCCATTCCCGTGTTGAAAGGATTGTCCTCGTTCATGTGGCCGCGAGCGATGGCGCCCTCCGGCGGACGGCGGCTCTCGCGCGTGTCTGAAAACAAGTCGGTAGACCGCTGCGGCTTGAACTTCTTCTGGAACCGCATGTCAGGCCAAACCTGGAGAGGCGGATCGCGCTGAACGTCGGAGCAGCCCACGAGCGCTACAGCAACACCAATGATTACCGCCAACTGGCCCCTGGCCCCTGGCCGCTTTTGTGTGGCGTTCATCCTTCTACCACCTCCACGTCGTTGGCGCCCACGCTGCGCATGTCCTGCGCGGTTTTCTGCGCGTCAAATTTCGGATCGTCGGCCTCCACCACCAGCAGGAACCGGTCGTCAGAGGCGCGATGCGCGCTGCGGTAATTCATCGAAGGATGGTACAGGCGCGGCAAACCGCTCAACCCCCAGGTGCATAAGAAAGTGGTGATCGCGGTGAACAAGACCGCTAGCTCGAAGGTCGGCGGAATCGAGTAGGTAAAGTCGAACAGCGGCTTGCCTCCGATGATCAGGGGATAGTCGATCTTTCCGACGTAGTAAATCAAGACCTGCGCCGTGGTGATACCGGCGATGGCGCCGCAGACGGCAATCCAGCCGATTTTCGAATAAGGAACTCCGATGGCCTCGTCGATGCCGTGGACCGGGAAAGGGCTCATGGCGTCGATCTTGGTGTAGCCCATGCCACGAATGCGGCGTCCGGCTTCCACCAATTCCTCCGGCTCGGCGAACTCGCCGATCACTGCGTAGACTTTGTCTTCACCGATGCCCAGCTTGTCTTTGATCTGAGCAATGAGCATGGCGGGATCAGGACTATGGCTCATCTGTGTGAAGGGCTCCCCTCTACCTGTCCGGCAAAAACGTGTTTTTCGTGCGACGCCACACCCTTCACTTCGGACATCGCGATCATCGGCAGGAAGCGCGCGAACAGCAGAAACAGCGTCAGGAACAATCCGATGGTGCCGATGAAGGTGCAGATGTCCACCCAGGTCGGATGAAAGTAGCCCCACGAGCTGGGCAGAAAGTCGCGCGTCAGGCTGGTGGCGATAATCACGAAGCGCTCGAACCACATGCCGATGTTGGTGGTGATGCTGATGACGAACATCACCCATAGGTTGGTGCGCATCTTCCTGAACCAGTACAGCTGGGGTATAAAGACGTTGCAGGAATACATCGTCCAGGCCGCCCACCAATACGGTCCGAACGCGCGATTCAGGAAGGTAAACCGCTCGTAAATGTTGCCGCTGTACCAGGCGATGAAAAACTCGGTGCAGTATGCGTAGCCGACCACCGAACCCGTCACCAGGATGATCTTGTTCATGTTATCCAGGTGCTTGATGGTGATCAGATTCTGCAGATTGAGCGTCCACCGCGCGATGAGCAGCAGCGTCATCACGCAGGCGAACCCGGAGAAGATCGCGCCGGCGACAAAATAAGGCGGGAAGATGGTCGTGTGCCAGCCGGGAATCACCGACGTCGCAAAGTCGAAACTAACCACGGAGTGGACGCTGAGTACCAGGGGCGTCGAAATTCCCGCCAGGATCAGGTACGCCTGCTCATAATGACGCCAGTGCCGGGCCGATCCGCGCCAGCCCAGGCTCAGAATCCCGAAGACCACCTGGCGAATTTTGCAGGTGGCTCGATCGCGAAGCGTGGCCAGATCCGGAACCAGTCCGGTGAACCAAAACAGCAGCGACACCGTGAAGTACGTCGAGACCGCGAACACGTCCCAGATCAGCGGGCTGCGGAAGTTTTGCCACAGGTTCAGATCGGTATTGGGGATCGGGAACAGCCAGTAAAACGCGCGCCACGGGCGGCCGGTGTGGAACAACGGAAAGATACCCGCGCACATCACCGCAAACAGCGTCATGGCTTCGGCCGAGCGGTTGATAGAGGTGCGCCACTTCTGCCGGAACAGAAACAGAATGGCGGAAATCAGGGTTCCGGCGTGGCCGATACCGATCCAAAACACGAAGTTGGTAATATCCCACGCCCACCCGATCGGCCGATTGTTGCCCCACACGCCGATACCGGTGTTCACCAGATACGTGAGCATCGCACCCAGCAGGAGCACGATCGAGCCCGTGCACATGAGCGTGATCCAGTATTTCAGCGGGGTCTCATAGACCTTCGCCTCGACCACAGAACTGATCTGGTCGGTGAGATCGTGGAGGTCTCTCGCGCCCTGCACCAGCGGCGGGTTGACCACCATCAACTGCGGATCTTGAACGACTGCGCTCATGCAGTTCTCCTAGCCGGCTTCGGAAAATGGGGACAGGCTACTCTGTCCCCTCCCGCAAACTTCGGACTTGGCGCACAAACGTAGGAGCGGACAGAGCCGCCTGTCCCCTTTTTCCGGCCAACGGTCATCATGATGCTTCCAGCTCCGGGTTGGGATTGCGCAACCGCCCCAGGTACGTCGTGCGGGGGCGCACGTCGAGCTCCGCCAGCATGGCGTAGTTGCGTTCCTGCTTCTTCAATTTGGCGACCTTGCTATTCGGATCGTTAATATTGCCGAACGAGATGGCGTCGGCCGGGCAAGTCTGCTGGCAGGCGGTGACCACGCCTTCACCCGTGAATTCACGCCGCCCGTCGGTCTTGGTGGCGATGCGCGCTTCCTGGATCCGCTGCACGCAGTAGGTGCACTTCTCCATGATTCCGCGCATCCGGACGGTGACGTCGGGATTGTAAACCATCTGCATCAATTCAGGCTCGATGCGCCGGCGCTCCAGGAAATTCTTGTGCCAGTCGAGGAAGTTGAAGTGCCGAACTTTGTAGGGGCAGTTATTGGCGCAATACCGCGTGCCGACGCAGCGGTTGTAGGCCATATCGTTCAAGCCTTCGGGACTGTGCGTAGTGGCCTGTACGGGGCAGACGTTTTCGCACGGGGCATTCTCGCACTGCATGCACGGGATCGGCTGCTCCACCGCGCGCGGATCGTCCACTGAGCCAACGTAGTAGCGGTCCATGCGGATCCAGTGCATTTCACGGCCGCGCAGCACTTGGTCTTTACCTACAACGGGTACGTTGTTCTCCGCCTGACAGGCGACCACGCAAGCGTTGCAGCCGGTGCAGGCGCCCAGATCGATCGCCATGCCCCACTGGAGTCCTTCCCATTTGAGCTGGGGATAAACGGAATCGAGCTCGGGAACCTCGTTCATCTCCTCGATGGCCTTGGAGTTTTTCTTGTATTCCTCGATGGTCGCTTCGCGGACCAGCGGACGTGTAGCCGCCTTACGTCCGGCGATCAGCTCCGGCTCCTCCATCGAGCCGTGCTCCTGAGTATTCGCCAGCACCACCTTTTCGCCCGTGGCTGCAATGGCGAAGCCCTGGCCGAACCAGAAACTATCGGAGGTGCGGATCAGACCGGCGTTGTACCCGACATTCGTACCGACGGTGCCCGACCGAGGCCGGCCATAACCGAGCGCGATCGTGACCGCATTATCGGCATGACCCGGCTGAACCATGACGGCGGCTTCCAACTTCAGATTGCCGCGCGTGAGAGCGACCATGTCGCCATCCGTCCAGCCCTTTTCGCGGCCCATCGCGGGGCTGATCAGCGCGACGTTGCCCCACACCAGCTTGGTGATCGGATCGGGCGCTTCCTGCATCCACGCGTTATTGGCGAATCGTCCGTCCCAGGCGGTGGCGCTGGGCACGAATCCCACTTCGATTCCACTGGCGGCGGGGGCGGGAGCAGCCTGGATTCTCTTGCTGTCGACCGTGGGCTTCACTTCCGCGGCTTGCGTGCCCGCGATCACACCATCGTTCAAAGTCTTGCGCCAGGTGTTTTCCTTGGTGGCATTGTCTTTTGATGTTGCCGGCCATTGCGAGGTCCAGTAATTCTTGACCAGGTCGTAGCCTTTGCGATCTTTGGAATCGAGCAGCACGGCCATCACTTCGATGGCGCTCTTGCCGCCGAAAATCGGCTCGATCATGGGCTGCTGGATCGACGTGACTCCGTCCGCTGACTGCGCGTCGCCCCAGGCTTCGAGATAATGCGCCTCGGGCAAATGCCACTTCGCGGCGGCTGCGGTTTCGTCGTCGTATGGGCCCAAATGAATGGAATTGGCGACCTTAGCCAGAGCCGCGCCGAATTGCAGGTCGGCGGGCGCCGTGTAGGCGGGGTTGCCGCCCAATATGACGAGGGTGGAAACCTGTCCGCCAGTCATTTCGCCGGTCAGAGTTTTGAGAGCGTCGACGCCTGATTCGACGCGGTCGATCGTGGAAGCTTTGGTGAAGGTGACAGTCGCAGCGCCCAGCGTCTGGTTGATCTGATGCGCCACGGCGTGAACCATCGCCGGCTGGCGCGGCCCGGCGACCACCAGAGCTTCCTTGCCGGCGGCCTTCAAATCCTTGGCGACAGCGGCCAGGAATTTCGCGCGTCTGTCGTTGCCTGCCGGCGACCCGTTCAGAGCCGCGAGAAGATCGGCCGCGAACTGCTGTACATCCCCGCCCCGCATCCGCAAGCGATGCTCGGCATTCGCCCCTGTGAGCGAGAACTGGCTTTCCACCACGTACAAACGGCTGATCTTTTCCAGATCCTCTTCGGAATCGACGTGCCGGTTCTTGGAGAACAGCTTGGTCGCCAGCGGCGTGGGATAATCCGTGCCCAGGAAATCGTAATCCAGCGAAAGAATGACTTTGGCCTTGTCGAACTGCGGATGAACGTTGACGGCTTGCCCGAAGGCTAGCATCGCTCCGGCGCGTTCATTGTCGCGCGAAATGGATTCGTACTCCACCCACTTGGCCTTGGGCCACTTCTTTAGCGCGTCCGCGCGTTGGCTTGCGAGCGTCGGTGAAACCACCGTATCGCTCAAAAACCGCAACCCGGAACCATCGCCCAGCGATAAACCCTTGACGGCGGCTTCAAACTTGTCCCAGCTCGATTCCTTCCCGCCATCCAAAACCGTCTTCGACCGATCCGGATCGTAAACTCCCAGCAAGCTCGCTTGAGCCAGCGCCGTCGCCGCGCCCAGACTAGCCGGATGATCCGGATTCCCTTCGATCTTGCTCGGCCGGCCTTCATAGGTTTGGACGACGATACCGAAAGCGTGGCCGCCCAGCGCGAAGGCGCTGGTGTAGTTGTAGGGAGCCCCGGGAATGTAATCCTCACGCCCGCGGGCTTGCGGAGCCAGGCGATATTCCGGACGGCTACACGCGGCTAATCCCGCAAGACCGAAGGATGCCGCCATGATCTTGAGCATCGTGCGGCGAGAATTGCCGTCCAGCACCGCCGCGGCGTCTTCCGGAAACTCACGCTCCACCCAATTACGAAATTCAGGCGTGTCGGCAAGCTGGTCGAGACTGCGCCAGTATTGAGGACCGCTAACCGCTCCATTACTGTCGCGGCTCGGCAGCTGCGTCGGGTTCTTGGTCGTGATCTGGACTAAACTCGTCTTTTCCATTACCGGTGACACCCCGAGCAATTCGTAGGCGGATGCAAATGCTTTTGCGCGATGATCTCTTCGCCAATGACGCGCGGGTCCCGATCGGGAACCCAGTCGAGTTGCGTCACCAGCTCCGCCGGCCGCACGTTGGGCGCAGGGTCGCGGTGGCAAGCCAGGCACATGGCCATGTTGAGCGGCTTTTCCTGGTGGACCTCCACCATCTGATCGATCCGGCCGTGGCAGCTCACACAACTCACGCCCGCAGTGACATGCGCGCGATGGTTAAAATAGACGTAGTCGGGCATCACGTGGATTTTTTTCCAGGGAATGGGCTCGCCGGTTTCGTACGATTGCCGGACCAGTTCCAGGCGCGGGCTCTTGTCCTTGACCTTCTGGTGGCAGCCCATGCAGATCTCCGTTCCCGGGATGGCTGCATAAGCGCCGCGGTAGACAGTGTAGTGACAATAGAAGCAGTTGAGTCCCAGTTGTCCGGCATGTAGCTTGTGGCTGTAGGGAACGGGCTGTTCCGGCTGGTAGCCTGTTTCGATCACGGTCGGATAGCTGTAGTAGGTGTAAGCTCCGATGGTGGCCACCGCGCCGAGACCGATCACGGCGCCGAGCACTTTGAGAATAATGTCAGACGACTTCGGAAAAATAGCAGCCATCTTCTGTAATGGTCCTCAACCCATCCGCACGGACGTAGCGGGGTTCGCCGTACTTCCAAGACTTCACTTGATTGTGGGCTTCTATCGTTTCTACCACGACTGGAGAGCTTCTGCAACCGGAGCAATTATTCTTGTCTAACAGGACAGGTTACAGTTTAGCAAGAACTTTCGGGAACCTCAAGGTCCGCCCGAAACTGATGGTACTGCACAACTTGTTCTTTCTAGTGCTGGCGTGCGCCGCTTATTTCTCCCTCATTCCATTGTTCGAAAAGCAGGTTGCCGATGGGGATGCAATTTCGCGGGCCAAAATCGCCCTATTCGTGGTGCTGGGGAGCATCTATATTGCCGCGGTCGTGTTGCTGGAAGCGGTCATCATGCCGCTGTACGTCTACCGGCCTTTGCGGAGGATGCTCGAGGCTGACACCGCCACGCGCGCCGGCGACCGCAAAAGCGAGCTGATTCCCAGCAGCGAAATCCTGGGAGATGAGATCGGCCAGATCATGCAATCGCGCAACGAAACCGTGGCCGAACTGCGCCGCCAGGAAGACGAGTTGGCCGCCGCCCTTAGGAGATTAGAAGAACAGGACCGCCTGGTCAGCCTCGGTTTGCTCTCGGCCAGCGTCGCGCATGAGCTGAATACGCCCCTCGCCGTTTTGCACGGGTCCATCGAAAAACTCATCGAGACCACGAAAGACCCGCAGACGCTGGAGAGACTGGCTCGCATGCAGCGCGTCACACAGCGGCTGCGGACCATCAGCGAGAGCCTGGTCGACTTCTCGAAAGTACGCCAGCAGCACACCGAGCCGGTGGCCGCCCACAGCTTGATCGACGATGCCTGGGCGCTGGTGGCGATCGATCCGCGAGCTTCGGGAATCACCTTCACCAACCTGGTGGACCCGGAGGAGCGCGTGATGGGCAATCCCGACCGTCTGGTGCAGGTATTCGTGAACCTGCTGCTCAACGCCGTGAACGCGGTGGAGAGTCCGGGCGGGACCGTGGATGTGCGCGCGAGACGCGCCGACCGGGCCGGCGAGCCGGGAGTTGCGGTCGCCGTGGAAGATAACGGTCCGGGCATTCCCGCCGACGTTCTGCCGGATATCTTCGATGCATTTGTCACCACGCGGCTGGACGCGCGCGGAACAGGGCTCGGCTTGACCGTGGCGGAAGGGATCGTCACGCAGCACGGCGGCGCGATTACTGCCGCGAATCGCCGCGAGGGCGGGGCGTGCCTGGAAGTGTGGCTGCCCGCGCCGCGTTAGCAAGCGCCCTTGAATCTCCGGATGCAATGGCGCCTTCAAGCAGCACCTCGAGAGACGGAAGCGGTCGCGCGACCATAAAAATCTGGTAGGAAAATAGCGATCGCGAGATCTTGATAAGGAATCGGTTCACTCCCACCAGGAATCGCGCGAGAGCCGTGTCTCCCAAGGCCAGCGGAAACGGCGCCGGGATGCCTCGCATTTCTTCGACGCGATAGTTGGCCTGTTCGAACAACTTTCGAATCGTGCCGAAGGTAAACAGCCGCGTATGCGTGAGATCCAGAATCCCGCGCGCGCCGTAGTTGAAAGAACCTGACAGCAGCATGAAGCGGGTGATGAAAAACGCCACGTTTCCGGTGCTCACGATAACTCTAACGTCCTTGTTCTGCCGCCGCGAGCTGCGCAGGGATTCCACGAACATCTCGGGGGAGCGCAGATGCTCGATGATGTCGAGCAACAGCACGTAGTCGAACGCACCGGCATCCACGGGCAGTTCACCGCTATCCAGATCCGCCTGTATGAAATTCGAGACGTGGGCCTCCGCCGGCGGGCGGTATTGATCGATACCGGTGACGTCGCATCCCTTGTCGAACAAAGCACGAGCAACGTAACCGGATGCGCACCCGACATCGGCGACCTTCGATCCGGAAGGAACACGCTGCACAGCCAGCTCGTGCGGACTCTCGAATCCCCACTTAGGCAGATACTGTTGGCCGGGCCGGCCCAGGTCGTACTTGCGCTCATACAGGATGCCGAGATCCTGGGCCCTGGAGAGCAGAGTCACCCGCACCACGTCCAGCGCGTACTTCAGCCCGTTCACGCGGCAAATTTCATCGCCATAGTAGGTCGGGATGGGGAGTTCCTTGATTCGAAGATTGGCGCGCAGGAGCTGAATAATGATCTCGGTATCAAAGTGAAAGTCGTTGGTGTTCTTGTCGAACGGAATGCTTGCCAGCGCTCGCACGGAGTAGATCCGGTATCCGGAGTGGAACTCCGACAAGCATGTCTTGAGCACACGGTTCTGAAAGGCGGTCAGAATCTTGTTGCCCATCCACTTGTATAACGGCATGCCGCCGCGGCGCGCGCCCCCGGAAGCCATCATTCGCGACCCGAACACCGCATCGGCATCGCCTGAAAGCAAGGGCTGGAGCAGGTCGGGAAGGCGCTCCGGAGCGTACTGACCGTCGCCATGCACCAGCGCGACGTAATCGTACTTTTCTCGGATCGCGTAGTGAAAACCGATCTTCTGATTCCCACCGTAGCCCTGGTTCACCGGGTTGAACAGCACGGTGATGGGGAACGGCGCTTCTTCGATTTCGCGAGCCCGCTCGAAGGTGCCGTCGGAGGAGGAATCGTCGATGATCAGGACCCGGGTGTCATGTTCCGACAGCTCGGGAGGAATCCGCCGAAGAACATCCTGGATGGTCCGTTCGGCGTTATACGCCACGATGAAGATGAGTACTCGGGCACGCACCTGTCGCAATTGTACATACTTAGAGCCTCGCGGACTATAAGCCGGTTTCTGTACCCGCGGCTTGCGTCGCGGGCGGCAACCATTCCTCTGGGCCGCAGATTGCTCCGCAGCTCTAGCGACCTACCCGGAAGTCGTAACGGAGCGGGCCGCTCCTCCTCCCCTATTTGGTCTTGCTCCACATGGGGTTTGCCCTGCCGGCGTGCGTTACCGCAGCCGCGGTGCGCTCTTACCGCACCTTTTCACCCTTACCCCCGTTGCCAGGAGCGGTATATTTTCTGTGGCACTTTCCGTAAAACCCGCTTTGAGCGAGTCCCCCCGGCCGTTAGCCGGCATGCTGCCCTATGGAGACCGGACTTTCCTCCCCTGCCCATCGTGAAGATGAATCGGAGCGGTTACCCGACCGCGAGGCCCACTTCATTATAGTTCCCACAAAGGGGTCAGACGACTTTTTTAAAGGGGTCAGACGACTTTGCTGAGAGTCACTTCGCCCTCTGCGCACTATACTGCATGGCGCGCCGACCGCGATTCGTACTTCCTGGCGCAGCGCACCATGTTACCCAGCGCGGCAACAATCGGCAGGCAGTCTTCCACTCCGATCAAGATCGAATCCGCTACCTTCAGATACTTCAAGAACGCTTGCTCCGCCATGATGTCCGCATCCTCGGCTGGTGCCTGATGACCAATCATGTTCACTTCATCGCGATTCCCAGAGCCAAGGAATCGCTAGCGCGCGTGCTCGGTCAGGCGCACTCGCAATACAGTGTGGAGCAGAATCGCGAGCGGCACCGCGTGGGACATCTCTGGCACAATCGCTTCTTTTCTTGCACCCTGGAACCAGCCCATCTGCTGGCGGCGATGCGCTACGTGGATCTGAATCCGGTCCGAGCCGGTATATCCGAACAACCCTGGGATTGGCGATGGTCCAGCGCGCGGGCACACGTCTCATCGCAAACGCAGGACGAACTTCTCGCCTGGCCTTGGCTCGATTGGATGGAGGAGGCGCGGCTGGGGAGCTGGAGCTACTCGGACTGGAAGGCGAGCCTTCTCGTGGCGAGTCGGCCGGATGAGCTGGACCAGATGAGGCGAGCGACTACGCTGGGCGAGCCGCTGGGGTCGGATGAGTTCTTGAAAGATCTCGAAGCGAAGGCGGGTCGGCGACTCCGGGTGTGGGCACGGGGCCGGCAACCGGTTACCACCGTGAAGACAGCCGCCGGACGGTCCTAAAGTAGTCCTAAAGTCGTCTGACCCCTTTGCGAAAGTCGTCTGACCCCTTTTCGGAAACGACTATGCCCTCAGACGAATCCTCTCTGTAGCGAAAAATAGTCTCGCATCGATCTAGAATGAATGTAGATTGCTTGGCCAACCCCCCTAGGCCAGTAACGTGCACGGGCAATCTGCGTTACAAACTATTCACTTCAGGAGGCTCGGTACACATGGTACGGAGATGCATCGGACTGCTTTCGACCGCTTTGCTGGTGGGAACGGGGCTATGGGCCCAGGGATTGGACACGCAAGCCAGCAAGGATGACTGGGAAGAGATCAACTTCGACTTCAACTCCTCGGTCCTGGTGGACGGGTTTCCCAGCCTCCTGCGCTTAGCCGAGCTCCTGCAGACCAATGCCGGCTACCATGTGCGCGTCGAAGGACACACCGACGGCATCGGCTCGGACAGCTTCAACCAGAAGCTAGGCCTGGAGCGCGCCAACACGGTGCGCGATTTCCTGGTGAAGTATGGCGCCCGGACCAACCAGATTGAGACCATCTCGCGCGGCAAGGCGGCGCCGAAGGTTCCCAACCCGAACCCGGTCTACAGCCCCACCGACGTCGCCCGTTTCATGAACCGGCGCGTGGTCCTCACGGTAACCGATGACCAAGGGCGGACAGTTGGGGCAGGCGGCGCAGGCGACGCCATTCGCGCCATCACCAACACCGCTCCCCCGCCGCCGGCCGGAGTAGCCGATTGCTGCAGCGAGGTACTAAAGCGCCTCGACAAGCTGGACGACATCGCCAAGATGCTCAAGGATCTGGCCGATCAGAATGCCGCGTTGCGCAAGGAAGTCGACGGCCTGCGCGACAGCCAGAAAGCGCTCGAAGCGCGCGTGAACCAGCCTGCTCCCCAGGCGCCCGCACCGCCGTCGGCCACCGAAGTCGCCACCGAGGTCACGAAGCAGCTGGACGCCCAGAAGACTCCGAAATTCCAACTGCTGGGCGCCAATGTCGGCGCCGATGGTAACGGCGGCGTCACTTTCACGGGAAAAGGCCGGTTCTTTGACACCATGGGGACGCGTTTCGGCTTCGAGGCTCAGAGCGAGTATTACTACATTCGCGGCCAGCAAGAAGGCCAGGCCGATATCGGCCTCGTCGACCGGCTGGGAAAGCACGTCCAGGCCGGCTTGTTCGCCAGCTTCAAGCACGTGACGCTATCCGGAAACCAGACCGGCGGGACCCTGGGAGAAGGCGCGCTGGCGGTGGACTACATCTTCTCGCGCGGCCGCGTGGGCATCTTCGGAACCAAGGGGTTCCTGGATAACGCGGTGATCAATCGCGTCAACGCGGTGGACAACGGGGTCTTCCAGCGCAACATCATCCTGGAAAGCTACCTGAAGATTGTGGATCAGGCGGGCGTCAGCGCCACCCTCGGCCTGTGGGGCAAGAACTACGCCGAGGGCAATCTGGGATATCTGAAGAGCGTCGCTTATGGCGATCACATCGGCGGGACGGTGCGCCTGATCTTCCCACTGAACAGCAAAATCGCCTTCACCGTCGAAGGCGGCGTCAATGAGACCATGCTCGCCCGCGGCAATGATGGCCGCGCGGCGGTCGGCGTCCAGTTCGGCAACATGATCCGGCCCAAGGAGTACCTGGCCGCCGAACATGCGCTCCCCATGGAAGTGCCGCGTGTGCGCTATGAGGTCCTCACCAAGCGCGTTCGCACTGGCAACGATCCGCCGGTGGCGGACGCCGGTCCGAACCAGATCGGCGTTCCCGCGGGAACCATCCAGCTCGATGGATCGGCTTCCTACGATCCAGACGGCGATCCGATCACCTTCCAGTGGACCCAGCAGGGTACCCCGCTGGTAACCCTGGTGAATCCCAACACCGCACGGCCGACCTTTACGGCCGCCGCCGGGCAGACCTACAATTTCCTCCTGGTGGTTAAGGACGACCACGGCGGCCAGGGGCAAGCCCGTGTCCAGATTTCCACCAGCGCGGCGAACCGGGCGCAGATTGTTCTCTTCGCGGCGAATCCGAATCAGATTACCGCCGGACAGCAGGTGACACTCAGCTGGCAAACGCTCAATGCCGATACGGCGAACATCGCCGGCATCGGGAACGTCCCGGTGAACGGATCGATCACGGTCTCGCCCACCCAGACCACGACCTACACCCTGACAGCGCGCAACAGCGTGAACGATGCGACTTCGACGGTTACAGTTACGGTCGGATCGCCGGGCGCGGTGCTGCTGAACGGATGTTCGGCCACGCCTCCCACGATCCCCGCCGGCAATTCGTCGACGCTCAGTTGGACCAGTAGCAACGCCGACAGCGTCAGCATTCAGCCGGGCATCGGACCCGTGGCCAAGAGTGGCTCGGTTTTGGTGAAGCCGATGCAGACCACGACCTACGTCGTCACCGCGGTCGGCGGGGGCTCGAGCACCACTTGCTCCATCACCGTCACGGTGGGCTCGGGGGCTCCGGTGATCGCGAGCTTCACGGCGAACCCGGCGATCATCAGCGCCGGTCAGAGTTCCACCTTGCAGTGGAGCGTACAGAACGCCACTTCGGTGAGCATCAGCTCGCTCGGGACGGTTTCGGCCACCGGAACGCGCAGCGTTTCGCCCACGGCCACCACCGTCTACACGCTGACGGCGACCAACGCATCGGGCAGCGTGACCCGCACGGCCACAGTCACGGTTGGCGGCAGTGCACCTCCGGTCATCGTATTCCCCTCCGCGATCGTCTACACCACCAGCCGCGATCTGAAGCTGGATGCATCCGGTTCGTTCAGCGCATCGGGCAATACGCCGCTGACGTTCTTCTGGACCTCGAGGGGCGAAGACCGAGCGGTGATTTACGAGCCGACCTCACCGACTCCCGATGTCTACCTCAGGATGGAGTACGGGAACTACATCTTCGACCTGACGGTGACCGATAGCAAGGGTAACAAGACGACCAAATCGTTGATCGTGCGGCTGCTCGGCCAGTAGGAAATCGCAGTAGGGCAGTCGGATCGGTGGGGTCGGGCTTTCGAGCCCGCGGCCGGGCTTCGGCCCGGCGCTCCAAAAATGCGCGAGAGTTATAGTCCCTTATCGTCACCATTTATCTGGTGAACCGATACGAACGTCGCCTGCCTCATTGGGATGCCACGGGTTGTCCCATGTTTGTCACGTTTAGACTCGCGGGGAGCCTTCCTGAAAACCGCGTTTTTCCTCCCGCTCTTCTCTCTTCCGGCCAAGCCTTTGTTGCGATGGACCGTCTCCTAGACCAAGCCACCACTGGCCCAGTATTCCTGCGGCAGCCTGAAATCGCGCAATTGGTGATCGATGCCATCCGGGATGGTGAAGCTCGGTTTCATCGTTATCAACTGCATGCTTTCGTGGTGATGCCAAATCATGTACACCTGCTGATCACGCCTCATACGACTGCCAGGCACTGGCTCGGGCCACTTAAAGGATTCACGGCACACCAAGCGAATCGGTTGTTAGGCCGGCACGCCCCATTCTGGCAAGAGGAAAGCTATGACCACCTGGTCCGCGACGAAGGCGAGTTCCGGCGGATCGAGCAGTACATTGAGAACAATCCGGTCAAAGCGGATCTGGTTGCGTCGCCGGAACGCTTCCCTTGGTCGAGTGCAGCAGGGCTCTATTTGACGCCGGGCAGAAGCCCGGCGGCAGGCTGAAAAGCCTGACCCCACGCTACAATCCTACTGCGTCTTGCCCTTACCGAGCTGCCGGAAGTACTCCGATACCGCCTCCCGGAAGCCGTCCGGCATCCGTTCCGTTCCCGCGCTGCGAACCTGGCCGCCGGTCTCCTCGCCGAGCTTCTGGCGCATCTGCACTTCGAGCGTCTCGAGCTGCGGCAGCACCGTACGGCTGATGCGCTCCTGGAGCACTGGTCCGGACGTATCGCCCACATTGGCCTGGGTGAGTGCGCGTTCCACATCCGAGATCTGCTTCGCCATCTCCGGATCGTCTTTGAAGCGCTGGCGCAGATCGTTCAGGTCGCGCGCGTAGTCGCGAACAATCTGAGTCGGCTCTACACGGCGCCCATCCGGCAGATCGTACCAGCCCTGCGGATTCCAGCGTCCGAACTGGCCACCGAAATATCCACCGGCGTAACGATTCCCGCCAGGACCGCCGAACTGGTTGCCACCACCGCCATTCTGATTCCCGCCTTGCTGGCCTCCCGGCTGTTGTCCGCCCTGCTGGCCACCCTGGCCCTGACCCTGGCCTTGCTGCTGACCCTTGCCCTGAGCCTGTCCGGGCTGTTGACCCGGCTGCTGGCCGCCCTGCTTGCCGTCCTGACCTTGCTGATTGCCCTGCTGATTGCCGGGCTGCTGCCCGCGGGCGAATTGTTCGATCTGGCGGCGCAGGCTCTCCACCTGGGCCAGTTGCTGATCCCGCTCATTGCCTTTCGCGCCCGCCTGCGTTCCGTCGCGCAATGCCTGTTGAGCCTGGCGAATGCCTTCGCGCATGGTGTCCATCGCGCGATTCACCGGCGGCAGCCAGCCGGACTGATTCACCTGGTCGCCGCGGCCGTTGCGAATGTATTCAGCCGAATACTGGATGCGGCGCTCGACGTCGTTCTGCTGGATCTCTCCCACGCCGTCCCGCAGGCGCGTCGAGGCATCCGGCTGGGTGGTCCGCAAATCGCGCGCCGACCTCTGGATATCCTGCTCCAGCTTCTTCAGATCTTCCAGGTTCTTATCCAGTTCGGATGCCACCTGGTCGGCTTGCTGCCGATTGAGACCGGTGCCGCCTTTGCCATCCTTCGAGTTGCCTGCGTACGATTGCCGCAGTTGATTCTCCACTTCCTTCTGGCGCTCGGCGAGGTGGTCGGCACGTTCCTGGAGATCGCCCAACTGCCCTGCCGTATCCTGACGCTTCATGCGATCCGCCATGTCGCGAGCTTCCTGCATGCGTTCGGCCGCGCGGCGCGCCGAGGCGTCGGCCTGAGCCTGATCGCCCTTCTGCTGTGCTTGCTGTGAAGCGCGCATGTCATCCTGCGCCTGCTGCAGGCGATCCATCATCTGCTGGATCTGCTGCTGGGATTGCCGGCTTGAAGCGCTCTGCTGCCCGCTTTGGCCCTGGGACTGACCCTGGGATTGCTGGCCTTGCGAGGACTGCTGGCCGTTGCGGCTTATTTGGCCTTGCTGCCCCTGCTGCTGCTGCATTTGCTGCAGCTGCTTGCGCAACTCTTCAGCCTCTCGCCTGAGCTGTTCCTGCTCCCAGCGGCGATCGACGCTGGCCTGCTGCTTGTTCTGGCCCTGCTGCGCGAGCTGCTGCTGACGGCGAGCCAGTTGTTCCAGCTTCTGCATCGCTTCGTCGATCTGCTGCTGCTGTTTGTCGCCCGAGGAGGAAGACTGCTGCGATTCGTACTGGTTCTTCTCGGTATCGAGCTCCAAGTCGAACAGGTTCGCCAGATCGCGGCCGGCGTCTTGTCCGCCGCCACCGCCCCCACCGCCGCCCTGGCCGCGAGCCACCTGAATGTCGCGGAACGTCGCCATGGCGCGCGACAGATGCTGCAGCGCCTTGTTCTCGGGCTCCAGCGCATCCGACCACTTCTGGGCTTTCAGCTTGTCGGCCGCCGGAGTCATTTCGGCCGCAGCCGCTTCCATTTCCTTGGTGAAGCTCTGGAAATCCTGATTTTCGGTCGAAAGCTCGCGGGCCGTGGTGCGCTTGGCCATCGATTCGGCCTGATCCTTCAGCTTGGCCTGCACTTCCGACAGATACTGGGCGTTCTCGGCGTTGGCCTGAGAGTCCTTGCCGCCGCGATTGAAATTATGCGTCGCCGCGATAATTTCCTTCTCGCGCTGGGTGATCTGGCTGGGATCGTTCTGGTTCTGCCCGCCGCCACCGCCGCCTCCCCCGCCTCCGCCCTGCTGCGATTGCGAGAAGTTGCGCTCGTACGGCTGCGCTTCGATAAACGTGATATCGCCGATGGTCTTCGAGCGAGCATCGCTGGCGGTGGCGTACATCGACACGATATCGCCCGGAACCAGCTTGAAGTCCTCGAGATAGAGAACCACCTTGCCCTCAGCCGTCGGAACACCTTTGGCGTTCAGCAGCGGAATCACCTTCTCCGCCTGGCCGTTCACTGAGTAATGCAGGTCCATGGCCTGAAGCGCGAAATCGTCGGAGCCCGTGACCGTAATGGTGACTTCCTCGATGGGACTCACCTTCGCGTCCGCCCCGGGATGCGTGATCTTCACCGAGGGCGCTTCATCCACCTTGGCTTCGATGAAATAATCCTGAGTGATGCGAACGTTTTCGCCGTTCTCCACCGCCGCGAAATGATACGCTCCATCCTTTTCGATCGGCAGCTTGGCGGTCAGGAAGTTGCCCTGCTTCGCTTCCAGGTCGATCTTGGTCCCGTCGTTGAGCTCGATGATCCCGTTCTTCAACGGGCGGTCGGTTTCCACTTCGAGTTCGGCGACCGTCTTGATCACCGCGCGCAGATCCCCACCCGGGTTCTCGACGTCGTCCGGCTTGCCCAGCCAGGACGGGTAGTGATACGTGACTTTGATATTCTTGACACCCGCCAGATCGATCACATCCAGCTTGTAGGTCTTGGAGCGTACGCCGGCCGCTTCCACGTAATATTCCACCGGCTCAGGAACCGCCGCAAAAAGATACTCGTAGGAGGAATCGCTCGCGCGCGGCAGCATGGGCGCTTGTTCCCACTTCGAAGAACTCTTGTAGCGGGCCATCAGGCGCACTTCCGGCGCCTGGAATCCCACCAGCGTCGCGCGAATCGCCATGTCGGAACGTCGGCGGACCAGCTTGTCGCCGGGATCCACCGTGATCCGGTAGAATCCGCCCACCAGGCTCGGATCCTTGGGCGGACCCGCCCATAGCATGGACGCGCCATATCCCAGGAATCCGGGACCGGCCAGGATCAGCCACAACAGCACGGCTCCGGCCGCGCCCGCGGATGTGGCAAAAGCAAACAGCGACTTCGGCGTGACTACCTGCGAGGGCGCCGCTTGGGGCGCGTGTTTGAGCGTGTCCGCTGCCAGGATGTCGATAAAGGGATCCGATCCGTCATCGCGCCGCTCGACATACGTCACCAGCCGTTCTTGAAACCCCGGGAAAACAGTCTCGGCCCGCCCGGCCGCACGCCTCTGGTTCAGCTTGATCAAAGGCATCACCAGAGCCAGACCCAGCGCGAATGCCAGCGACAGGAACAGCGTGATGCGCGCCACCACTAAACTCGTGGTGGAGAAGGCGAACGCGTTGGTAATCAGAACCAGCGCGACGGTTGCGCCGAGTGCGACACCTAGGGCAACAGCTACCCCCTTGGAAACAACCTGCAGTCTTAGGCGCGATTCGAGGCCGCGCAGGTATTGATTCAGTTGTTCGCGCGTGTTCATGCCGCTTTCGTCTCCTGAGGTTGAGCCTGCGGCCGCAAATAGCGGTCCGCAACTACCGACTCCGCCAGCGCTACACCTAACAATAGCAACAAAATGAAGGGGGAAAGGCTCCAGGGGGTGGTGTTGCCTTCGCCGCCTGTTCCCTGCCCGGATGCGTCGACGGGTCCGCTCGATCCGGTGGCCTTCCAAAGGGCCAATGTTTCCTCAGGGATAACGGCAAGATCGGATTCCTTGCGATTGGCGTGCGCCGCGATCAGGCTTCGTTTTCCGCCCGCAGTCCGCACCTCGTAGAATCCTTCCCGCGTAAGCTGGAAATTCCGAGCCTGCGCCGATTCTTCAAGCGAGAGCACCCGCTGTCCATCGGGATCTTGGACCTCGGCCTGAGCGCCCTTCTCGTTCCCCGTCCTCAATTCGACGTACTCACCGACCGAAAGGTTAGTGGGCTGCTCCGTGCTGCCGCTTCCGCCCAGGTAGGCCACCGACTTCTGGATGAACGGAACCCAGGCATAATGCCGCGGCATATCGTTGTTGGCGGCGCCGAAATCGGAGGTAAACGCCAGCACTTTCCCCTCGCCGACCTTCCGTTCCAGCACCAGAGGCTTGCCGTTGCTCAGGCGCGCCAGCACGCGGGATTTCGTGGCGCCGACATTCACCGCCAGGTAAATCTTGACGCCATCGAACCGTTCGACGTTCTTCATTACGTCGTGACCGGTGTCGAGATCGGATACGGAAAAGAATCGCTCGCCCTCGCGGCTAGCGTAACTCGTACCGTCGATGGCTTCGTCCAGCACCGGTGCGCGTGGCAGAGCCACCGATCCCGGCCCGATGGATTCGAACAGCGAGCTTCCGTTAGACACGTACTTCTCAAGCGACGGCTCCAGACCGGACGGCAGCGAGCCCAGATCGTTCAGCACCACCACCGCATACTTGGACAAGTCCGAGGTGGCCGCGACTTCGGGCCGGAGCACTTCCATTTGGAACGCCGCATCGTCGGTCGCGTTCAAGGCCGCGCGGAAAAACTGCTGCCCGTCCGGGCGCCGTCCGTCATCCACGAACAGAACTTTCTTGGGATCGGTTCGTTCCACCGAGAATGCGTAGCGATCGTCGGCCGGCAGTCCGTCCGCCGAATCGATCCGGATTTCGCAGCGGTTGAATCCGTAGGAGGCCTGATCGAGTCCCGTGAATTCCGCCGATGCGCGCCCGTTCTCCGGAACGTTGACGCTCTTGGATTGGATGGTCTTGCCGTTCATCAGCAGCGTGACGGTGCGCGTCGCGGCCGGCGCCGAGAAGCCGGTCACGGTTGCGCTGATGCGGACCTTTTTAGGGTCGTACACGCGCTGTGGCGCGATCACGGTTTCCACCGCCCAGTTGGGCTGCACCTTGCCCACCGGATGAAACGTGATGTCGGTGTCCTGGTCCAGGCGCACATCGGTAAACCCGGGCGGCATGCCGGACTTTTGCAGATCGCTGATGAGATGGACGTCCAGCGGCGTCTTGGTGCTTTCGCTGAGCGTCCGCAGATACCGCGCCAGCTCGCCGAAAGACGCGCGCGCGTCGCTTTCCTTGATTGCGGCGACCGCGCCGCGGAGTTCGCTCGGATCGGCGGTCTGCTGGGTCATGGCCTGCAGCGTATCGGCCAGCGCGACCACCTGCGCGGGTTGCCCCGGAGGAAGTTTCGATAGCACGTTCAACGCTTCGGCTTTCGCGTCATCCAGGCGCGTGGAGGTGCCCTCTTTCGTGCGCATGCTGAAGGAACGGTCGACCGCAACCACCACCAGCTTCTTGCCGGCCCCCTTGGGAGTCAGTCTGCGAATATACGGACTGGCGAACAGCAGCGCCAGTAGCACCAGCATCAGCGTCCGCAGGATGAACAGCAGGATATAGTCCAGCCGGCGATGCTGCACCGAGCTTTGCTCGCGGTGCTCGAAGAACATCAACGAGGGAAATGGCGTCGGATCGGTTTTGTGGCGCTTGAGCAGATGCAGCCAGATCGGTAAGCCGACCGCGAATAGGCCACCCAGGAACCAGGGATTTAAAAAGCCCATTTACAAAACTCCTCGGCAAACCGCTCCATTACTGTCGCGGCTCGGAAGCGGCCAAACCGAGCCGCGACAGTGATGGAGCGGTTCAATCATGCTCAAAGTCTCCCCGCCCGAATCGCCAGATACTGCCGCAGCGCCGCATCCAGCGGACGGCTGGTGTCCACCAGGAAATAATCGATATTCGCGCCCGCCGCGCGGCTCTTCATATCTTCCAGATGCGCGCTCATCTTGCCCTTGTACTCATGCGTCGCGTAGTCCGGAGACACTTCCATCTTCGCGCCGCTCTCCAGATCTTCGAGCAGCACCGGGCCGCGCAGCTTGGGCTGGATCTCCTGCGGATCAAGCACATGAAACAGGATCAGCTCGTTTCCGCGCGAGCGCAGCGGGCCGACGGTCTTGATCACCGTTTCCGGGTTTTCCCAGAAATCGGAGATCGCCACCACCACGCCGCGCCGACGCAGATAGTCCACCAGGTGGGCGAAAGGTTTTTCGAGCACGGTCTCGGCGCCGGTTTGGGCCGAGTCGATCGCGTGCAGTAATCGCATGATCTGTCCCTGACGTGTGGACGGCTGCACGAATTGCCGCACTTCACTGTCGAAAACAATCAGCCCGGCCGCGTCGCGCTGCAAGTGCGCCAGGTAGCAGATGGAGGCCGCGAGAAACTTCGCATACTCCATCTTCTCCATCCCGCGCGAGCCGTATTTCATGGACCGGCTGCAATCCAGCAGCACCGACACCTGGCAGTTCGTCTCGCCTCGATAGCGCTTGAGAAACATCTTCTCGGATCGCGCGAATACGTTCCAATCCACGTGGCGCAGGTCATCGCCCGGGTTGTACATGCGGTATTCCGCGAATTCCTGGCTGAAGCCGAAATCCGGCGACCGGTGCAGACCCGAGATGAACCCGTCCACTACGGTCTTCGCGACCAGGTCGAGCCCGGAGATGCCCGCCAGAACCGACGGATCTAGGAAACGCTGCAGCATGGGAGAATACCGCCTACTCCCGGGGTTGGGGCATCGCCTCCAGCAGCTTTTTCAGGATGTCGTCCTGCGTCAGCTTGTCGCTTTCCGCCTGGAAGTTGAGCAGAATGCGGTGGCGCAGAATCGGCCGCGTCAGCTCCTGGATATCCTGGTAGCTCACGCTCACGCGGTTCTGCATCAGCGCACGAGCCTTGGCGCACAACACCAGGTTTTGCGCCGCGCGCACGCTGGCCCCAAAGTTGACGTACTTCTTGATAAAGTCCGGAGCGCTGGGGTCCGTGGCACGGGTCGCCCGCACGATGTTCACCGCGTAGCGCGCCACCGAATCGGCGATCGGCACCATGCGCACCAGCCTCTGGAACTCCAGGATCTCATCCGGAGACGTCACCGTCTCGGCCACCGATTGATGGGTGGTCGTGGTCAGGTCCAGAACCTGCATTTCGTGCTCGGCCGAGAGATAATCCAGAAGCACGTTGAAGATGAACCGGTCGAGCTGCGCTTCCGGCAGTGGATAGGTTCCCTCGAGCTCGATGGGGTTCTGCGTGGCCAGCACGAAGAACGGCGGGCGGATCTTGTACTGATTGCCGCGCACCGTGCAAGAAAGCTCCTGCATGGCTTCGAGCAGCGCCGACTGGGTCTTGGGAGGAGTTCGATTGATTTCGTCCGCCAGCAGGATGTTAGCGAAGATGGGACCCGGCACGAACGTCCAGGTGCGGCGCCCGGTGGTGGGATCTTCTTCGATAATGTCGGTGCCGGTGATGTCGGACGGCATCAGGTCGGGTGTGAACTGGATGCGCCGGAACTCCAGGCCCAGAATCTGGCCGATGGTGCGCACCAGCAGCGTCTTGGCGGTGCCGGGAAGTCCGGTAATCAGGCAGTGCCCGCCCACGAACAGCGCGATGAGCACCTCCTCTATGACCGTATCCTGGCCGATGATCACGTTATGAATCTGTTTGACGATGGCTTCCTTGACTTGCCGGAAGCGCACGATTTTTTCCTGGACCTGGCTCGCGTCGAGGGTTTGAGTAGTAGTAGTCGACATTATGGTTGGTCTATTGTTTCACGTTTCCAGATTGCTTGTTGTCAGATTGTTTTGCGTTGAGTTCCCGTAAGAGTGCTTGGGCCGGCTTGAATCCCGGCGCCGCTTCCAGCGCGTTGTACACCGCGTCCAGCGCGTCCTCCGGCCGGTTGGCGGCTTGAAACGCCTGGGCCAGCCCGAACTGCGTGCCCGCTTTATCGATGGTTCCCGCGTCCAGCGCCGCCTGGTACTCGCGAATCGCGCCGGTTGGATTCTTCAGCTCCATGTACAGCTTCCCGAGCTTCTGATGAGCGCCTTCGTCTTCGAGATAAATCAGATTCAGGCGCTCCAGCGTCGCGACGGCCTCGCGCTTCTTCCCGGCTTCCGTTTGCATATCCGCGAGCTGGTTGAGCGCCTTGGGACTACGGCCGCCAACGATGGAATATCGTTCCAGCTCGGCCATCGCGTTGGCCTTGTCGTCCTTGGCCAGATACGCCTGCGCCAGGAACTCATACACATTTCCGACCTCGACGAAGTCAGGGTACAGATCACGAATCTCGGTGCCTCGCTTGATCACGTCGTCCCACTGCTTTTCCTTGGCCGCTTGCGAGAGAAGCTTTAACTTTTCCCGCCAGGTATCGAACCCCTCCACCTGCTTCTTATATTTGGCCTCGATCCATGGGAAAAACTGCGCATCGAACTCTTCTGGTTTCAGCTTCAATTCCTGCTCGATCACCTCGACCGTGTCCTTTTTGTCGCCGAAAGCGTGGATCATCGCCAGAACCTTGTCGTAGCCCCACTTCTCGGCGATGAACGTGATCACCTGGCCGCCCTGGAAATACGATACGATCACCTGCTCCGGATAAGTGGGATGGATAAATCCCCGGTCCAGATCCGCGATCGGAAGCAGCTTCTTATCCTTCATCGCCAGGATGGAGGGCGGATCCAGGCGATCGCCCCAATCGGACGCGCCGGAGGCCGCGGTCTCTTCGTACACCGCCAGTCCTTCCGTGAACCAGCGTGGCACACGATGATTCGTCATGGAGAGCACATACACGTGGCTGAACTCGTGCCACAGCGTGCTGGCCCAGTGGAACTGGCCCGGCGGGCGCCCGCTGGGCGAATCCATCGCGACATACTTGCCGAAGGTAACGCCCAACGCTCCCAGTCCCGGCAAGCCCATGGTGCGAACTTCGAAATCCCCATGGTCGGGATACACTTCCAGCTGCACCGGCCCAGGGATCTTATAGTGGTACCTCTTCTCGTAGGTCGCCATGGCGCGATCGAGCTCCGCCTGGAAGTAAGGCCGCAGCAGCGCACCTTCTTTTTTGTCGAGCTTGAGGACCGTGGTAGGCGTGGTGAATGTCTCCACCCGCTTGTCGATCGAATCCAGCAGCTTCAGCGTATTGCGCACCAGGGGC
>Ga0209517_10002885_pt1 | contig 23707 bp, 18 predicted proteins | sample PeaSoiMetSII2010_FD_187695 | JGI IMG/M metagenome (GOLD analysis project Ga0209517, IMG submission 187695) | Peat soil microbial communities from Weissenstadt, Germany - SII-2010 (SPAdes) (version 2) | ecosystem: Environmental > Terrestrial > Soil > Wetlands > Peat | place: Germany... | reverse complement strand
GCGGATGGGAAATGCTGGACGCTTCTCTGGGCGAACGCAGAAGCATCCCCGCCGGCATTTTGGTCGCCCAGAAATTCATGGGCTCGCCAAAGATCGCAACATCCAGACCTTTGGACTTGAAGTAACTGCCGGCGGACAACCCGTAGGGCCCCGCACCGATTACGACTGTTTCGATATCAGGTAAAGCCGGAATCTTGAGTGGGCTGGGGACTTGGATGCCTAGCTGGGACGACGAGGCATGCGCCTTCATTTACGGAGACCACCTCTGGCGAACCGAATGAAGATCATGGACGGTTTTAGAATAGCGCAACTGCCATTCGATTCAAACAGAAAAGGCAGCTTACGTTCCGGGGCCTCCTAGATCTACCGTGATTCCTTGACGCATTGCGTTTCACACAGTTTTCCGCTAGCGGTAAACTCCGGGGGTGCAAGCACTCGCGCCCAAGACATTGGCCGGCCGCTTGGCCTGATTCGCGAACCGCTTCGCGAAATACCTCAGGGCAAACACCTACCTTCTGAGAAGGAGCGGGTGCCCAGCGAGTTCCTCGCAAGTGCACCGCAAGAGACTCGGTGTGTCAGTGGAAACCGCAAGGCTGCCTGGGGATGGCCTTAAGAATGAGGTATCCGCTCGCAGCCACAGTCCGCTGAGCCTAAACGCCGTTAGTGTGGCCACTTTCTTGAAGGCGGCGACTGGACTCGCTTAAGTTATTGATATTCCGTGGCCTTAGCGCTTCGTGGCCTTTTCGGCAGATACAAATCCTCGAACCAATTCGGCAATCTCATCGGCTGCCGTGTCCAAGGCGAAATGACCGGCGTCGAGAACGTGAACTTCAGCGCCCGGCACATCCCGACGATAAGACTCCGGTTCCGAGGGGTCGAACGAGAGGTCATACTTGCCCCAGATCACCAACAGCCGCGGCTGCTTCGCGCGCATCCATGCCTGCCATTTCGGATACGACTCGACGTTGGTGCGGTAATCGTAGAACAGGTCGCTTTGAATATCGGCCTGCCCGGGCTGATTGAGAAAAGCGAACTCATCGGTCCAGAGATCCGGGTCATAGCGCTCGACGTTAGGGTCGTTCCCAACATGGCGCGTTCGCGTGGCCGCCATCGAAAGGAGATTCGTTCGCAGCGCGCTTTCATTGGCGGCGCGATCCTCCCAAAAAGCCCGCCGTGTCTTCCAGTTCGCCCCCAGGCCTTCGTTATGCGCCACCGCGTCCTGGACGATAAGAGCATCAATCCGCTCCGGATGAGCCAACGCCATGCGAAAACCGACAGGGCCGCCGTAATCCTGCATGTAGAGCGTGTAGCGGGAAAGCCCCAGCGCTTGCGTGAAGCGATCCATGATCACGGCGTAGTGGTCGAACGTGTACGCGAACTTCTTCGCGTCCGGCCAGTCGCTGTGTCCGAAGCCCGGGTAATCGGGCGCGACCAGATGAAACCGATCGGCAAGTCGCGAAAAGAGAGGCTCGAACATCCGCGACGAAGAGGGCAGTCCATGCAGCAGCAGAATCACAGGTGCGTTTTTCGGCCCGGCTTCTCTGTAGAAAATGGAGAGCCCGTCCACCTGGATCGTGCGATAAAACGTCGGATGCTTCATGGGATGTTCCTTTCCGTTGGTTTGAGCGAGCAACTGAAACGAGACAAGCATGACACAAACCACCAGTTTCATAGGGAATCCTGCAAGAATCGAATCTGACGCAAGAGGCGCGTTTGTTGAGTACGCTCTTACGCGGCCGCCAGCTCTGCGGATCGGGCCTTGTGCGGCGCGCCGAGATAGGGGAACGAGGCGAGAAGGTCTTTGTGCGGTCCTACGTTATCTCGCGTTATCTTGCCATTCGTGATGAGCGAAATGAACATATCCATAACGTCGTCGGAGAGTGCCCGGCCGTTGTCCGGGTAGGACGCCGGCAGCCTGGGATCATAAAACAGGATGTCCGGCAGCAGAGTCCTCGCCACCCTCGTCGCTTCCTCGGGCGTGTACCCACCCGTATGCTCCAGCGAATGCGCGAAGACTGCGACGAAACGAGCGTCATCCGCCGGTTCGCCAGCGAGGTAGGCGCCTTTCTCGGTGCCCGTAAGGAATACTGACTGTGAGGGCCGTGCGCCTCGGTCCGCCTGAACCCAATTTCCAGTCGCGCCGTCCAAGGTGCGATGCCACAGGCCAAGCTTCCCAACGCCGAGCGCAGAGTTGGGGATTTCCAGTACGATACTGCACACGTCCGCTTCAGCGAAGAAATCGCTACCCGTGAACTGCAGATTGTTCAAAGCACCCTGCGTGTCGAAGAAAAAGGGATCGCTCCGCCAGCCAGCGAAGAAGCGGTAGCCACCCGCTTCCGTCACCCGTGCCTCCCGCTCCGTCGAGACCGGTGCTCCTTCGATGATGGTCTGCCCGCCATCGCCTATTCCAGCTGCCTGCTCGCCTTCAACACGGCGCAATGTCGCAGTCTGTGCCCCGCTTCCGGAGGACGAAAAGCTCACTCGGTATGCGATATCGGCAACGGTGTCGCCGTCAGTGTCAATCTTAAGCTCATAGACCGCCTTGGGCGAGAATGCCTCGGCTGTCGTGGGCCCGGACGGATTCACACCGGCTGATGGATGCACGTTCATAATCACGATCGACTTGCCAACATCCCCAGGCTTGGGGAAGGCATACAAGTCGGTGAGGTCGAGACGGGCGTCCCCATGGGGAAAGCCAAAGTCCGGACCGGAATAGTGATGCGACATAAATCATCTTCTCCTCTGCTCAAAGATTCTTAGCGCTCGGCCACCTTTACATTGTCAGAACTACTCGAAACTGAGCGTTGCCGCTCATCATGCGCGCGTAACCCTCTGCCGCTTTTTCGAGCGGATAGGTTTCGACCATCGGGCGCACACCGGATAATTCCGCGAAACGCAGCGTGTCCTCTGAGTCCGCCGGCGTTCCGGCGGCCCAGCCCTGAATCGTCCGGCTTCCGGAGATGAGCCGTATCGGCGTCACCTCGATGGGGTCGAAGCTCGCACCGATCACCATCAACTTGCCGTTCGGCCCCAGACCGTCGATCAACTCAGACATGGCTTTGGAGCTTGGGGCTGTCGCCAGAATTACCCGTGCGCCACCGAGTTTCTGCAATTCCTGTGCCGCGTTGGTCGCCGCGCTATCGATGTACACGCTCGCTCCGAGTTTCTTCGCGAGCGTCGCGTTTTCGGACCCGCGCCCGACGGCCGCAACCTTATACCCGAACTTGTGAGCGAACTGAACTCCCAGATGACCCAAACCCCCGATGCCCTGCACCGCAACCAGGTCGCCGGGGAGCGCACCGCTGTGCCGCAACGCGTTGTAGGTGGTGATTCCGGCACAAAGCAGCGGTGCGGCTTCGACGTCGCTTAAGGTTTCCGGTATCGCGACCAGCGCCTCCACGGGAGCAAGCATGTATTGCTCGTATCCGCCGTCGTAGCTGAGACCCGGAATTTTCAAGTTCCGGCAATTGCGAAAATCCCCACGCCTGCAGGAGAGACATGTGCCGTCCTGGCCGCCGTGCCAGCCGACGCCGATGCGCTGCCCCGACTTCCACACCGAAACATTCGCGCCCAGCTCGTCGATGACGCCCGCGACTTCGTGTCCTGGAACGCGTGGATACTGGATGCCGGGCCATTTGCCTTCTTTGGTGAGCACGTCGCTATGACAAATTCCGCAGGCCTGCACCTTTATGCGCACCTGCCCAGCGCCCGGCTTGGGAATCTCGCGCTCGACGATCTCGAAATCTCCTCCCGGCTTGCCAATCTGCGCCGCTTTCATTGGCGCAGTCCCGAATCTCGGTGTTGCCATGATGTCTCCTTTGAATTTGAAGCCCTGCCGATGTTTCCTTCGACCAAGACGAGATTTTCGGCCGGCGCGACGTCGGAATCCTTGAAGTCCGGCGAATTGGGGACGACATTGTAACTTCGACCAAGGAACGCTTTCATCGCGCCATCGCCGATTACCTGAGACGCGCCCGTCAGGATTATGGTCCTGGATTTAGGCACAACTCTCAAACTGCAAACGACGTGCCAACCAAGCGTGCTCGCAGAATCAGCGAGTCAGCCCGATCGACGGCCTTCAGTGTCCGTCCGCCGTCTCCGCTTCAGCGGCCAGGGCGGCTGGCCGACTTGCCGCCCAGTGGTAACGGATCTTCTCGCCGCCCAACGGTACCCGCCTTTCGGGAGAAAGCGCTCCGATATCGATCGGACTCGGGGTAGAAAGCCGGCACACAAATTAGGTATCGGCGCCCGCAACCATCGAGGGGCCAAATCATAGACCGATCTGGGGGCGACACCAGGCAGGATCAGGGCCACAATCAGAAAGTCGTTATTGAAATCCAAGTCCAAACAAGGAGAAAAACGATGGCTATCGTAGATCTGGTCGGGTCTTGTGCGAAATTTCGAGCTTTGCTCGAGGACGTTGAGATGGTTGCACCGGGTCGTTTGAGAGAAAGATGTCCTACGGCTTCCAGCTATCGAGAATTACACGCAAGGTGTACAAGTCGATGCCGAGGGTTTGGCGGTCGCCCTCTTCAATCGGCGCGTTTTTCGACAGGAAATCGATGTTGTCGGCCGCGCGCTCCATCCGATCCCGCTCTCCCTCCCAATGCCCGTTCGCCACGGCGTCGCGGAGCTCGTGCAGATCCTTTACCGCCGCGTCGAACCGGTCGCGCTGTTGATCGTTCAGCTTGTCGCGATGCACAAGATTTCCCAGATCCTTATCGGTTCGTTGCACTGCATCCCGAACTCGTTCCCGTAGATCCTGCTGCTCCCGGGCGTGAGCCCCTGGAACAAGAAAGGCAATCGCGCTCAGTGCCAGAAGAGGAAAATGTCGCATCGTCACTCCTGCCGGTCCGTTCTACCAGTTCAATTTTACCTTACGATTCCGTCGAGCAGGCGCCGGCGCAATCGGGCCGTTCAAGACCTGGTCGCAGCGGCTTCACGAGCGCGGCACTGGTGCTCCTGTTCGTGGTCGTGAAGCGCTTGATGCGCCTGTTGGAAAGACACGCGCCGGAGCTCGGCCAGCCGCCAGGCTCGTTCAAACTCCAGTCCGCGCGCTTGCTTCATGAGTGAGACTGCATTGCGATACGACAGCTCTGCCGCCGCTCGCTGCTCTTCCAACCTATTTCGTAGAGAGCACATCTTGAGTTCCGTCCTCGCCGTTTCGAGAATGCCTGGAGGCGGGTTCGCAGTCCCCCGGTCCGCGTCTGCTACCCACTGCCTGCTTTCTCATTAGGCGGTGGCGAGCTCGTGAGATTACCGTTCGGTTTGAAAATAAAAAGCTTCAGCCGAGCGCGGCGGGGGATCTGCTCTTAAAGCGTTGATAACAGCCGAACCAAAAGCAGATTCCTCGCTTCGTCCGGAATGACTTTGGGGCAGGATGTCCATGATACGCCGGGACATTACCAAACGGCAGAATTAGCCTTTGTTTATAACCGATTATGCTCCTTGATATTGTTCGTCGCTGACCTGTTCCATCCAGTCCACCGCTTTGCCATCGAGTTGTTCCTGAATGGCGAAATGGGCATCGCCGTATTCGGAGCGGCGCCGTGCCAGTGCTTCTCGCCAGGCGGAATCCACACCACATCGCCCGGGCGAATCTCCTCGATCGGTTCTCCCCAGCGTTGTGCCCGGCCGCAACCGGCCGTCATGATCAGTGTCTGGCCCAGCGGGTGTGTGTGCCATGCTGTCCGCGCGCCAGGTTCGAAGGTGACGCTGGCGCCCAAAACTCGCGCCGGAGCGGGCGGATTAAACAGCGGATCGATACGCACTGTGCCTGTAAAGTAGTCCGCCGGTCCCTTGCCGGAAGGCTGCGAGCCGATTCGTTTGATTTCCATTGTCTTTCACCCTTGTTAGCGGCCGGTCATCTGCTCCAGCCTTTCGGGATATCGGGCCCCCTCCACGGTGATCTTGGAGGCAGCGACATCGATGTCTCGCAAGTCGCCGGGAGTAAGTTCCACTGAGAGCGCCCCGATGTTTTCGTCCAGACGATGCAGCTTTGTGGTGCCCGGGATCGGTACAATCCGCGGCTTCTGCGCGAGCAGCCACGCGAGCGCAATCTGGGCCGGTGTCGCCTTCTTCCGGTCTGCGATGCTGGCGAGCAGATCGATCAGGGCTTGATTCGCCTTGAGAGCCTCCGGCGTGAATCGAGGCAAGGTGCTGCGGAAGTCGGAGCTGTCGAACTTCGCGTTTTCGTCGATCTTCCCTGTGAGGAAGCCTTTTCCTAGCGGGCTGTATGGAACGAAACCGATTCCGAGTTCCTCCAGGGTTGGAATTACTTCCGCCTCCGGCCGTCTCCACCACAATGAGTATTCGCTCTGCAGCGCAGTGAGCGGCTGCACGGCGTGCGCTCGGCGAATCGTCTGCACGCCTGCTTCAGAGAGACCGAAGTGCTTGACCTTGCCCTGATGAATCAGATCCTTCACGGCTCCCGCTACGTCTTCGATCGGCACGTTGGGGTCAACTCGATGCTGATAGAGCAGATCGATGACATCGGTTCTAAGCCGTTTCAGCGAGCCCTCGACGGCTTGCTTGATATGCTCCGGCCTGCTATTCAGGCCTGCCGCTCCCGGCCGATGATCGCTGCCACTCAGATCGAACCCGAATTTCGTCGCGATCACCACTTGCCTGCGGAAGGGAGCGAGGGCTTCGCCCACAAGTTCTTCATTCAAGAACGGGCCATAGACTTCGGCAGTGTCGAAGAATGTAATGCCGCGTTCCACGGCTGCCCGTAGAAGGGCAGTCATCTCCTGTTTGTCTTTGGGCGGACCGTAGGAAAAGCTCATCCCCATACAGCCGAGCCCCAGGGCTGAAACTTCCAGATTGCTCTTCCCAAGTTTGCGCTTCTGCATTCATCTCTCCTTCAGGAATCGTTTCTCTCACCTCCAGATTAGTTCCGGCGAAGTCCAACAGGTATCCGGGAGAATGCGTGGGCCCGGTCGAACTACGTGACGTGGCCGCCGCCGTACACACAATCGCCGCCGTATACGTACCTGCCATGGTGGATTAGCCGGACGTTGAAATCCTGGTAGGGATCAGACGCCCGCGGGTTGACGGGAGAAGTCATTGCTGGAGCTTTTGCAGCACCGCGCCGATGTTCAGAAGATACTTCCTGGCCTTCGCTGCCTCGTCCGAATCCTGATTAAAATCGATCACCGCCTGGAAATGAGGCTGGGCGGCAGCGAGCAGCCCGGCGTTTCCGGCAGCGTTGTATTTTTCCAGGAAGACCACGCCCAGCGCATAATGCGAAAACGGGTCCTGCGCATCGTAGGAGAGCGCGGTCTGGCACGACTTGATCGCCTCGTCGAAGCTCTTGGCCAGCCGTTCGCAATCGCACAACCCGAAGTTGGCTTCGTTGCGCAGATCCATCCAGATGTCGTGTTGCGCGGCTCGCTTCTTCTTTCCCATGCCGATGAGATAACCGAGGACGTAGTAATTCAGCTTGCCGGCCAGCTTGCTGTCGAAGTCACTGAGGCGCAGGTATTCGCGATATTCGGGAATCGCCGATTTGCACTGCCCCGACATCCTCATCGATTCGGCCAGCCAGAAATGCGCTTCAGCGTTGGCGGGAGTCAGGCGCACCGCATCGCCGGCTTCCCGCGTCGCCTGATCGAAAGCGCCCGTGCGCGCGTAGGCCACCGACAACAGGTAATGCGCGAACGAATGGGTCGGCTCCTTTTGCACCGCGACGTTTAACTGGCGGATGGCTCCTTCAAAATCGCCCCGGTCGAGCAGCATGCCGCCGTAGCGGGCGCGAGCCTCCACATAATCCGGATCGATCTCGATGGCTTTGCGGAAATACTGGTCGGCCTTCTGTTCATCGAACAGGGCATTATACGCACTGCCCAAATACAACGCGGCCTGGCTGTAGCCGCTATCGGCCTGCAACGCCTTGGCGAACTGATCCACGGCTTTCTGATAATTCTGCTTGCCACCCGCGGTGTAGTCGGCAAGACCTTTATCGAAGGCCTCCACCGCGGCTTGATTCTTGCGCCGCACCACCGTGATGCGTACCGAAACCGTGGTGTCCTGGCCGGGATAAACGTTCTGGTCCGTAGGCCCATAAGGCTCATAACCCATCTTCACGCCGCGAATGCTATGGACTCCGGGCTCGATTCCAGGAAGCGACAGCGGAGCCGACTTGTTCACCACCCCCTGCGATTGCCCATCGACAAACACCTCGACGCCGTCCATGTTGCTTTCGATTACCAGCCGTCCGAACTTCGATCCTTCGGGCGGATGCACTTTGACGTGCGTCGGGTTATAGGCGAGCACCATGCGCGGGTCGAAGCTGCCGCGCTCCGACGTCGGATTCTGCAACTGATTCGTCTCCCGCCGGACATTCGTGTGCACGTAATCGGCGAGCTCGTCCGCGGTCACGATGCCGTCGCCCGAAGCGTCGGCTTCGCCGCGCAAGCCCTGGTAGACGTAATACGTGAACACGCCGTGGCCGCCGCCCCATTTGGTTCCTTCAAAGGACTGCTCGCGATCGCGGCTGGCGGTGAGCGAAAAAACGGACGGATTCAGACTCTGCAAGCGCTGGTTGATCGCCTGCGGATCCGTGGCTGGCAGAATCGCCCCGCTGTGGCAGGCGTCGGTCAGCAGGACGCGCCACTTCGCCTTGATTTTCGCGCCAAAAACTTCGCTCAGGACATCCATGGGATAGGCGGTTTGCGAGATGTTGCCGGGGTCGACGTCATACGGAGCCAGATAGGCGCGGCCGCCGCTTACAAATCCGTGACCCGCGAAATAGATCAGAACGCGATCGTCCGCTTTCGATACCGACGGCAGCCACTCTTCCAGCTCATGGCGAAGGTTGGCCAGAGTTGCACGCGGTCCGATCAGAGGATGAACGTTGTTGGCGGGAAACTGCCCGCCTTCCGGACTGATCAGCGTGGTAAAGATCTCGTTCGCGTCGCGGTCGGCGAATTTGAGCTGCCCTTTTTCGGGTAGATTCTTGTACTGGGAAATTCCGATCACCAGCGCGTAGCTGCGCGGGATTCCCACCTTTGCCGCAACTTCCGGATCCGGCTCGTCTTTGTGAAGCTTCAGGTCGCGTTCCTGAGGTTTGGGAGGCGTTTGTGCCAGCGCTAGACCGGCACAGGCGATCGCCGCGACCCATCGAGTCTGCGTGGTCATTTGTGCGCCAGGTGGAACTGGTAAATCACGGGACCGTTCAGATGGTCGGGTGAAGAAATAGTCGTCCGATTCTGCTGCCGGGCGACGATCAGATCCTGGTCGCGATCGGCGCCGAAGCGCGACAGGGTGTCGGGAACGGTTTCCTGTTTGGGCACGGGCTTCACGCCCGCCGAAGTATCCACGCAATCGCCGCGCGCGCGAAAAACAGTGTCGTCGCAGCGGGGCGTGACGCCGGGCGGAAGCTGATCTGGTGGCGGCGCTACCGCCGGCGGAATCGACGGAGTCGTGGCCGGCTCGCGCAAAGACAGATCGGTCGGGCTGACCACCCAGTACACGACTTCATGCCCGGCCGGCCCTTCGATCTTGAACCACCCCAAGCCCGAAGCGGGCAGCAGATAGTCGTGTCCGCTCTCCACTTTGTTATCGCGGCCGGTTTCGTCTTTCGGGAACAGCAATGTCGATTTGCCCGACGTGCTCTGATTCATGACGTAGAGATAACCGGCGAAATTGCTCTTGAAGCGGAACCGGACCAAGTCGCCTTGTTCGAAGATATGTTCCGGGTCCATGGTTTTGATTCCCGCCGCCGTCTTCTTTTCGACGACGATCTCCATCCGGGTGGGCGTCTGGCACAGCGCCATCGCCGGGATGAACAGAAAAAGCTGCGCGTAGAGCCGCATTCTATTTGTGATTCAGCTTCACGTCGACCACCACGCGCGAATCCGGATTCGACTTGGCGCCGGTGTTGACGACATACACTGCTTTATCATCGTCGTCGGTCTTGGTGAAGACCAGATCGCGGGATTGAACCTGTTCCCGCAACTGCTGGATCACGGAATTATCGATGGACGCCGGAGTCGCCGAAGAGGGCTGGCGCTGGCCGGTTTGCCGCAGCGAGATCACGATTTTGTCCAGGTCGGGCTCCGGTTCGCGCATCAGCAGGATGAAGACTTTCTCTTCGCCCGAGCGCTCATCCATTTCAAAGCCCTCGCCTTTCCCGCTGGGGATCTCGTATCTGCGGCCGGCTTCGACGTAGTTGGAGTTTTTGCCGGCGTTGATGGCCGAGTCAGGAAACAGCGGGCTCCAGGTCCCGCTGGAGCCTTGCTGCACGATGTACAAATAACCCTTTTCGTTCGACATTACGCTCAGTCGGATGATGTCGTGCGCGTGAAACACGGTGTCCGGCGATACTTCCGCATAATGGTCGGGCGTGTCGCGCTTGAGAATGGAATAGCGCAGGCCGAGAACCGGTGAGTTCACCTTAACCGTAGTCCCGCCCTTTGAGGAAGCTGTTGTCGACTTGGCCGGCGGAGGCGCCTTCTTGATCGAGGATTTATCAGCCGTGGGAGGCTTTTTCCCGGCCAGATCGGCCGCGGAGTAAAACATATCCCGGGCCGAGACGCCCGAATCCTGGGCCGCCGCGAACCCGATCATGAACGAAACCAGCAGGCAAAATTTATGGGACATCTTTCACGCACCGGAAGCCGATGTACGGCGAAGTTTGATCTTCAGGCCACCCTCTTCGCATAAAGCTGCGAAAAAAAACTTCCTGATTAGGAGAAAAACTGCCTCCCTTGATGCTATACCACTGCGGCGATAACGACTTGATTCCCAGCACCCGCTTCATGTCCTCCACCTCGCGGGGCGTGACCGGGAACGGGGTGGTAGTCCACTCCCAGGCATTGCCGGCCATGTTGAGGACTCCATAAGGACTCTTCCGCTCAGGCAGCGAATCTACAGACTGTAATGTTTGCGGGGAAGTCATCGTTTCATTTCCCCAGGGATACACGCGGCCGTCGCTACCTCGGGCGGCTTTTTCCCATTCCGCTTCTGAGGGGATACGCTTAGACGCCCATCGGGCAAACGCCTGAGCGTCATCATAAGTGACGCCCGTAACCGGAAGGTCGGGCTGCCGCAGGAAGTCTGGATTATCCGGCTTGTTGTGCCCTGTGGCATCACAGAACTTTCGGTAGGCTTGGTTGGAAACTTCAGTCTGATCGATGTAGAAGGCTTTCAAGTCGATGGTCTGCTGCGGGTTAGGCGACTCCGGCGCGCCGCTGCCGAAGATAAAGGTCCCCGCCGGAACCAGCATCATCGTACCGTTTGCGTCGTTGATAGTCGCGGGCAGTTCGACTTTGTGGATCTCAGCCGGCTTGTCCTCCTTGGCTATTTTGGGCTTGGCCGGCTTGGCCATAAACGCAAGCCCGATCACGCCCGCAGTCAGCAAAATCCCGGCCGCCAGCACCAGCCAGACCGTGTTCGACGAACGGCGCTTCGGCGGCACAACCGGTTGGCCGGAGGTGCGGCTTTCCCGTCGCGGCGACGGCGCATCTTCGGTCGACGGTGAATATTCATCCAATTGAGGGCGCAACGTGGGCGCGGCGAGGCTGGAACTGAGGGTCCTCATATCCGCCACCAGATCCCGCGCGGTTTGATAGCGATCGTCAGGGTTCTTCTGAAGCAAGCGAGTGATAATCGCGTGGCAGCCCGGATCGGTCTCGAGCGCCGGCACTTCTCCGAACAGATGGCCGTCCTCGATGGCCCGGTAGGAATCGCCATCAAACGGGCGTTTTCCGGTCAGAAGCTCGAAGAAAATGACGCCCAAAGTGTAGAGATCGCTTCTCTGGTCGCACACTTCGCCGCGAATCTGCTCCGGACTCATGTAGTACGGTGTTCCCGGGCGCTCGCCGGCAACGGTCAGGCCCAGCGGCTGATCGCCCGCTTTGGCGATGCCAAAATCCAGAACGATCACGCGGCCGGACGGGTCCAGGCGGATATTTCCCGGTTTTAAATCGCGGTGAACGATGCCTTTCGAAGCGGCCCAAACCAGCGCTTCGGCGACCTCGGCGACCACGAACGCAGCGTCCGGCTCAGGCAAGCGGCCTTCGCGCTCCAGATAGCGGCGCAAATCCTCGCCACCGATGTACGGCATGATGATGTAGTGCAGCCCGGCGCCCTCGCCGATGTCGAAGATCGACACGATGTTCGGGTGGCCGGAAAGAGTCGCCGCGGTGCGCGCTTCCTGAAGAAATCGCTCCACGATTCGAGGTTCGTTCGCCAGCGATTCGTTCAGAACTTTGACCGCGAATAAACCGCCGTGCAGGCGATGGCGAGCCAGATAGACTTCCGCCATGCCTCCTCCCCCGATCCAGTGGAGGATGTCGTATTTGTCCCCAAGGACGGAAGCCAACGCTTCCACGGTCTGATCTTTTCCCGCCATCGTCCGATCTATTGTACGGCAGAGTCAGGCGCGGTCCTTAGATTTGTAACGTTTGCGGTATTCGGTTCATTACCCATAGGACGTGTATACTACTCGTCAGACATTGGAGGGCGGGGCGAATGCGTAAGCTGGAAATAGCGCGAATTTGGTTGGCGATCGCGGTTGCCGGTGCGGCCCTCATGCAGGGTCAGGACAGCCCCCCCGATTCGCTGAAAATCACCATCCTCGATGGCGATCAGGCGATCAATAATATCCGCCAGCGCACCGCGCGCGAGCCGATCGTCCAGGTGGAAGACGAGAATCACAACCGCATACCCGGCGCGATCGTGGTGTTCACGCTGCCGGGCAACGGACCCGGCGGCAGCTTTGTGGGAGGCGGAAATACGCTTTCCACGGTGACTGACGCCGATGGAAAAGCGATCGCTCGCGGTTTTCATCCTAACAACTTGACCGGGAAGTTTGAGATCCGCGTGAACGCGACCTATCAGGGCAAGACCGGGCATGCGATCATCAGCCAGACCAACGCTGGTACCGTAGCCGTGACGCATACCGCGCGCTGGATAACCATCTCGGTGATCGCAGGCGCGGCCGTGGCCGCCGGAGTGGTCGCTGCGACGCGTGGTGGTGGCTCCTCAAGCACTCCCGCCACAGCGACCATCGCAGCCGGGCCCACGGTTACGGTCGGCAGCGGCTCAGTGGGACCGCCTCACTAAAACAGAAACGTATGATTTCGGAGGATCGCGTGAATAGAACTCTATTCGGAGTATTATGGCTCGCAGGCGCGGTGGCGCAAGCGCAGCAAGGTCCTACGCTGGGCGTGGTTTTTGACGGCGGCGCCGGCGCATTTCGACGAATCATCGGGCTTCCCGGAGCCGCCCATTTCAGCGCGCCGCTGGATGCGGGAACGACGTTTTCGTCGGCGGTGGTCTCGCCCGGTCACGAATTCGCCCTGGGCATCGGATCCAGCGACTCGCAGTTGTATTTGATTCGCCTGAAAGGCGCGCCGGTTTCGACCCCGGTTGGCGGCGCAGCCTGGGTTCCTTCGAAGATAATCTTCAGTCCGGCCGGTCGAACCGCGGTGCTCGTGGGTCCATCAGGTACGATCCAGTTGGCAATCGGATTGCCGGATTCGCCGAGCATCAGCGTGGAGATCGATATCAGCTCGCTCGGCGCCGGTCTTCAAGCCATCGCAATCTCGGATGGCGGCACCGTGCTCGCGGCTTTCGCCGCCGCGGATGGCTCCTCGCTTCTCTACGCGATCGGCGCTACGAGCGGAACGCAATCGGTGGGCTCCGCTGCACTGGCCTCTGCGATCAGTTTTCTTAGGAATTCCAACTCCGCGCTGGTTGCCGATCGAGCCGCGCATCAGATTCTGCAATATCAGCTTGCCGATTCTGGAGCCGCGGTCAGCGTGATTGCGACGCAAACCGATGGCATCAGCGATCCGGTCGCGGTAAATGTCTCGGGCAGCGCGCAGTGGGTCTTGGTGGGAAACGCGGTGGATCAGTCACTGGTCCGAATCGATCTTACCGGCCTAAACGCTCCCTCGTTGTTTTCGTGCGCGTGCGACGTGTCGGCGATCGGGCGACTGGCGGGCAACGCGGTATTTCAACTCGGGGGTCTTTCGGATCAGCCGCTGTGGGTTTTTGATGGCGACGATGTGAACCCACGAGTCGTTTTCATCCCGGCGATAACGGCGCCCGACGCGTCCGGAGGCGGACAATGAACATCGGCCGGACTTTCTTTTCGATACTTGCAGCCGCTGCGCTGGCGACCGTTCCAGTCGCCGGGCAGACCGCGCCCAAAACCACAATCTCCAGTCTTAATCCGAATTCGGCGATCGCCGGAAGCGCCGGATTCACCATGACCATTGACGGCGCCAATCTTCTCGATTGCGCCGCCGCGCCTTGTCTTGCCGTGAACTGGGCACCCTCTTCGGGGTCGCCAACCACGATCCGGCCTTCATCGGTCGGTCCCAACGCAAACTTCGTAACGGCGGCGATCCCGGCGAGTTTGCTGACCACTCCGGGAAGCGTCTCCGTCACTGTAACCGCGGAGTTCGGAGTTTCGAATGCCCTCACGTTCACCATCAACTACCCGACCCCGGTGATCAGCACCTTGAGTCCCATCAGCGGCGTGGTCGGCGGAAGCTCATTCACGCTGACCGTGACCGGGTCGGGCTTTTTTTCCGGCAGCATCGTGGAAGTCAACGGATCCCCGGTAGCGACCACGTATGTCAGCGGCCAGACGCTCACCGCGACCATCGCGGCAGGCTTTCTGAACGCGGCCGGCAATCTCGGGATCACTGTCGTGCAGCCGAACGGCTTGTCCTCGGCGGTCGCGAATTTTCCGGTAAACTACCCCGCGCCGACGATCACCAGCTTGAGCCCCACGCAGGTCGCCGCCTCGACAACGCCGGTGAACATCGCCATCAATGGGACCAATTTTTTCACCGCGAGCACCGTGCAAATTAACGGAGCAAACACGTCCACTACCTTGGTCACCTCGCAGCAGCTCACGGCGACCGTTCCGGCCTCCGCGCTGGCCGCTCCAGGTCAGCTTAGCGTCAACGTGACCAATCCCGGGCCGCAGGTTTCCAACACCGCGAGTCTCACCGTCGTCGCACCTTCGATTAGCGGCCTGTCCCCGTCGTCGGCAGTCGCGGGCAGCGTGACGTTTACCCTGGCGGTGAGCGGCTCCAACTTTATATCCGGGTCCGTGGTCACCTGGAACGGGACGTCGCTGACGACATTTTTCACCAGCCCGACCCAGTTGACGGCGCTGGTCTCCACCAGCCTGCTCACCACCGCCGGAACGGCAACGGTGCGCGTGCAGAATACGTCGCAAGCGGTTTCCAACGCCGCGACATTCACGATCACGCCCAAACCTCTCACCATCACCAGCCTCAATCCCAGTTCGGCGACCGCGGGAAGCGGAGCGCTGACGCTCACGGTGAACGGCACTGGGTTTGTGAGTGGCTCCGTCGTCGACTGGAACGGATCCACGCTCACCACCAGCTTCGGCAGCGTGAATCAGTTGACCGCGACGGTTCCGGCGAGCCTGCTGTCACAACCGGGAAGCGCGACCGTGCTGGTGACCAATCCCGATTTAACGCAATCGAACGCCGTAACGTTCACGATCAATCCGGCGCCGGTCACCATCACCAGCATTAATCCCGCCTCCGCGGTGGCGGGCAGCGCCGCGTTCACGATGACCGTGAATGGCACGGGATTCCTGAGCGGTGCAGTAGTCAACTGGAACGCGATCCCTCTGGCGACGACCTTCGGCAGCGCTACACAGCTCACGGCGCAGGTGCCCGCCACACTCCTGGCGCAAGCGGGAGGCGCGGCAATTCAGGTGCTGGATCCGAACAACACGCAGTCGAACGTGGTGACGTTCACGATCACTGCCACGCCGCTTACCATTACCAGCATTAGTCCAACTTCAGCGATCGCCGGCGCGGCTGGGTTCACGCTGACAGTGAACGGCACCGGCTTCGTGAGCGGGGCCGTGGTTAGCTGGAACTCGACCGCGTTAGCCACGACCTTCGGCAGCGCGACTCAGTTGACCGCCACCGTTCCGGCGAGCCTGCTGGCGCAGCCTGGAAGCGCGACCGTGCTGGTCACCAACCCGAATCAGGCGCAATCGAACACGGCGACGTTCACGATCACTCCAGCGGCTCCCACCATCACCAGCATTAATCCCGCGTCAGCAATCGTCGGCGCGGCCGGGTTTACGCTGACGGTAAACGGCACCGGCTTCCTGAGCGGCGCGGTGGTTAACTGGAATTCAACCGCTTTGGCGACCACCTTCGGGAGTGAGACTCAGTTAACCGCGTCGGTTCCCGCGAGCCTGCTGGCGCAGGCCGGAAGCGCGACAATTCAGGTGGTCAATCCCAACAATACACAATCGAATCCGGTCGGATTCTTGATCAGTGCCGGGACGCCTCCGACGATCACCAGTCTGAGCCCGGCCTCCACGGTCGCGGCAGGACCTACGTTTACGCTAACCGTGAACGGAAGCGGCTTCGTGTCTGCCTCCGTAGTGGACTGGAACGGCAACGCGGTACCGACTACGGTCGTAAATACGGCGCAGTTGACTGCCTCCATCGATGCCTCGCTGATCGCCAATCCTGGCTCAGCGGCGGTCACGGTGGTGAATCCGGGTAACGTGGCGTCCAGCGCGGCTACTTTCACGATCACGGTTCCGAATCCGCCGACGGTAACGTTCTCGGGCCCGGCCACTACCGGCCCCATGCAGCAGCCCTCGATCACTTTTGCGATTGGAGCGGCATACGTGCTGGCACTCCAGGGGCAAGTGACTCTGACCTTCACTCCGGACGCTGTGAATCCCTCCGACGATCCGGCGATCCAGTTCTCGGCGGGCGGACGCACGCTTTCTTTTACGATTCCCGCTAACTCGACCCAAGTCCCCCCGATTTTGATTCAGACCGGCACCGTTTCCGGCGCCATTCGCGCCCATATGACGCTCACCGGCGGCGGAGCGTCGATTCCAGTCTCCGATGTCGTCATCCAAATCTCCCGAGCCGCGCCGGTAATCCGCTCGGTGACCGCGACGCGAAGCAGCGGCAGCCTCCAATTGAGCATCGTGGGCTACTCTACGCCACGCGAGGTAACTCAGGCGGTGTTCCATTTCAATCCCGTGGGAACCGCCGCCCAGATTCCGGACGCAACCGTAAGCGTGGGAAGTTTGTTCACCCCGTGGTTCCAGAGTTCGGATTCGACGCAATACGGCAGTCAGTTTACCTACACGCAAAGCTTCACGATTCAGGGAGATTCCACTCAGATCGGGACGATTATCGTCACATTAACGAGCTCTGCGGGTAACTCCCAGCCTGTGACCTCGAATTAGTTCGGCCTGTCGATCGAGATCGATGCCCGGCGGCCAAAACTGCGCCGATTGAACTAACCCGGGCGCAATGTTACGCTCCAGTTGATGCCAACCGAACAGATCGCCGCCGGCGGGATCTTAAGATTGGCGAAACGCGGGGAAAGAAGCAACCCAGGTTCTTGAGAAGCGACATGTCGATCGATCGCCGCTCCTTCATCGCTGCTGCCGCCACCTCCGCAGCAATCCGACCGGAACGCGTCCAAGGCGCGCAGCCCGAGTCAGACCAGGGCGTGGATCCGCTCGGCGTGCGGGCCGACTTTCCCATCGTTTCCGAACACATTTTTCTCAACTCGGCATATATCGCGCCAACACCGCGATCCGTGGTCGCCGCGAGCCATGCATACCTCGAAGGGAAAAGCGCGCGGCCCATGCAGTTGAACGCATTGATGGCTACCAACCAGGCGGTTCGGGTGCAGTTCGCTCGCGTCGTGAACGCTACGCCCGATGAAATCGGCTTGCTCAACTCCACTGGAGAGGGTGAAAACGTCATCGCCAATGGTGTCGGTCTCAAGGCGGGTGACAACGTAGTGGTTGACGACCTGCACTACAACACGGAGTTCGTTCTCTACCGGGCTCTGGAGGCCTCGCGCGGCATCGAGCTTCGAATTGTGAAAAACCGCGACGGCGCAGTGACCGCCCGCGATTTCGAACCGCACGTCGACAAGCGCACCCGCATCGTTTCGGTCGCCTGGGTATCGCATTTGAACGGATTCCGCCACGATATGCGGCCCATCGCCGACCTGGCGCATGCGCATGGAGCGCTATTCTATGCGGACGCCATACAGGCCGTAGGCACGATCGATGTCGATGTCCGCGCCGCCGGCGTTGACGCGATGTGCTGTGGCTCGTACAAATGGCTGATGGCGGAGTTTGGGGTCGCGCCGTTTTTCGTTAGCAAGAACGTCCTCGACCAGATTCAATCCGACCGGATCGGAGAATTTTCAGTCGCGAGCGCCGAGCCGGATTATCACTATCAACTTTTAAAAACCGCGGCGAAGTTCGAGGGCACCAGCCGCGCTTTCGGCGCGGTCGCACAGCTACAGGCGAGCCTCTCCTATCTTGAAAAGATCGGCATCGCGCGGATCGAGAAACACACGACATGGCTCGCGCAACAGCTCCATTCGGGGCTTGTGAAACAGGGCCATCGAATGTTCACTCCTCCCGGGAATCGGTCTTCCATTGTGACGTTCCATTGCGATCGGCCGGTCGCGGCCGCTCGCGCGGCGTTCCAGGCCGCCAATATCGAAGTGACCGCGAGGTCGGGACAAGTTCGCATCGCGCCGGCGCTGTTCAATAACGCGGGCGAAATCGAGAAGTGTCTCGAGGTCACCAAGCGGCTGGTTTAGGGACGAGTCGTAGCTTACTGATACGTGCTGGTCACGCTGATCCCGGTGAAGCCGATCCCGTAGCCGTAGTTGATGTTCGGCGCCGAGAACGGCGCATAACTTGTCATGTTCTCGAGCAGCACGCTTCCCTGGCCCGCCGGCAGTACCGATAAGACATAAGGCGGCACGGTGAACTGCAACGCGCTTTGCGGCGCGTAGCAGGAGAACCCGGCAACCACGCCATTGCTTTCCGAGCTGCCCGATATGAATACGTAGGTTCCCGAACCACCTCCCGTCCAGTTCACCTGCAAGCCCTGCGCCCGATTTATGGTCGCCGCCGCGCTCTGATTAGTCCAGGTCAGAATCGGATTGGGAAGATTTACGGTTGCAGTGAAGGCGCCGACGTCGGCTCCCCCGCTGCCGTTGAACACAAATGCGCCACCGGTGGTCGGAATCGCCGTCGCGGGCAGTTGCGAATCGTAGGTTCCCTTGCTGATCGCGGTCAACGGATAAGTCCCCGCCGGTCCCTGAACGTTTATCGTGCCGGCATCGAGGTATGTAACGCTTAGCGAACTGCCGCCGCCAGACGACGAGCTTACGTATTCGGTGACCACGCAGCCGCCAATCGAGACGATTCCCGACGAAGACGACCCTGAGCTGAAAATCGTTCCGGAAATCCTCTCGAACACCGTCTCGGCGATGTTGAACGTTCCCGCACTTCCCTCCGCCAATTGCCCGATCAGCACGTCTCCCACCGTCTCGTTGACCGTGGTGCTTTGCGATCCCGTGATCCCATACAACGGCTCACTGCACACGCCGCCCTGGTTCATGATCGCAAACGTCGGAGTGTTGCTGATCGTGATACTCGCGCCGGTTCCGGTAACGATGACCACGGGAACATAACACCCGTTAGGCACGCCCGCCGGAATCGAAAACTGGATCACGGAAACGCCGGGATAAACAGAAGCGCCCGCGAAGGTGATGTTGGTGGCCGGCACTCCGCCAACGTAAACCTGTACCGGCGTGCTTACCGAATGCGGTGTGGAAGTGTAAGTGGTATCGCTGTCGGCCGGATCGGAGCCCAGTCCTGTCCCCCAAATCGTGACCAGTTGTCCAGGCTTGGCCGAGCTGGTTGGCGTGAACACGGCTCCCGTAGCGCTGAGCGGATCCTGCGCGACCGCAGTGTTGCCGCTGTAATTGTCGATACCGAAAGCGCTCGTAACGACATTAAAGCTGAAAGCAGCACTGGCTGCTCCGTTGTAGCTGACGGTCAGCGTCGCCGAACCCACCGGCGTAGCTGCGGGAAGAACCGCCGCGATCGCCGTCGGAGAGCTGTACCAGATCGCCGGAGTGAACGTCTTGCCGCCGGCGCTGACCGAAATGCTGGCTCCGTTCAGCGTCGCGGGAAGGCCTTTCGTACTATCTTGCAAGACCGGCGTGGTTCCTGGCGTCGCCATTCCCGTGCCTTGAATCACGAATAGCGAACTGGGCGCGATCCCGGAGTTGGGAAACCCGCTCGGGATCATGCTGGAGTTGTTCATCACGGCGGTGACGGTCGGTCCGCCGGGCGTGCCGCCCGAGGTGGCTGCCTGATAAGTCGTGTACTGAATGCTGATCGAGGTGCTGCTGAGCGCGGTAATCAGGAACTTGGCGGGGTTGGTACCGTTCGTCTCGAGCCCAATGATGGTTCCCGACGCCGTCCCCGCCGCCAGGGAACTGGCCGCGATGGGCGACGACGAAAACGCCCCGGGGGTGATGATGAATACCGCTAGAATTGTCTCGGTCACGTTCGGATACAGTGCGGTGCCGGTAAACCCCTTTAGCACGAGCCCCTTCGCGTTGCCGACAAAGGCGATGCCGGTTCCGGTAAACATAATATCTCCGCCGGATGCTACGTTCGCCCCTTGATCCAGGCTGAAATTGCCGCCGGCCGGGATGGTCGCGGTGCCGTTGAGATCCGCCAGAGCGGCTATCGGAAACGCGAGCACCGCGAAAGCTTGGGCCAAAAGGGCGACATTCATCTTTTTCATCGACATGCTCCAATTCTCTTAATCGCTCAGGTTCACGAAGACGTTAAACGCTTGCCTACATTGGACATTGCGCAGATTGACCGTCCCATCTGTCATCCTTTCTGAAAAAATGTCAGCGCGGCCGCGTGACGGTGACGCGATGTTATACTGGGCCGCGGATGAAACGTCGATTTCTCCGCGCCTGCTTGCTGCAACTCGCTCTGTTGGCCATTTCATCCCCGGGTCAGGACCCGGCGCTGGACCAGGGCTGGATGCGCTTTCGCGGCCCCAACGGCTCCGGCATATCGAAAGACTCTGGCTTCCCGATCGAGTTCGGCAAGTCGCAAAACGTCATCTGGAGAACACCGGTCCGGCCCGGCAAGTCCTCTCCCGTGCTCAGCGCGCGGCACGTCTTCCTCACCGGTTACGACAAGGAAAAGCTGATCACCCAGTGTTTCGATCGTGCCACCGGCCGGCTCTTATGGGAGCGCGTCGAAAACCGCGCGCACAAGCAGGATGTCAATCTTCTCAACAACCCCGCCGCCATTACTCCGGTCACCGACGGCGAAAACGTGTACGTGTTTTTCAAGGATTTCGGACTTGTCTCTTATGACGCGGCCGGCAAGCTCCGATGGAAAGTGCCGCTCGGTCCCTTCACCAACTCAATGGGCCTGGGCGCCTCGCCGATCGTCGCCGGCGACTCGATTATCCTGGTCGCCGACCAGCTCACGAATTCTTACATCGCCGCCTTCGACCGGCGCAATGGCGAGATCCGGTGGAAAATCGCGCGCCAGGAATCGGAAGGTTGGGGCACTCCCGTGCTCTACACGCCAGGAAGCTCGGCCCCCCTGATTCTGACCGCCGGCCAAGGCCAATACGGTGCTCATCGCGTCACCGACGGAAAGCGGGTAGTCAGCCATCCCGGTCTCAGCCCCGGAATGGTCGCCAGCCCGGTGCTGGATCACGACACCATCTACGCGTTCGGCTATGGAGCGGATCACGGTCCCGGTCTTTTCGCCGGTGTGCTCGACGAGTTGGACAAGAATCACGACGGACAGCTTACTCCGGATGAATACCAGAACATCCCCGGCGACACCAGCGATCACCAGACCACTGCGATGTTCACCGGGATGGGCAAGTACATGGGGAACGGCGACGGCATCATCACCAAGGACAAATGGGATGCGTGGGGACGTCACACCGGCGGGCCCACCGGCCTGCTCGCCGTCCGCCTGGATGGCGACGGCGCTGCTCCGCGCGACCTGTGGCGCTACGACAAAGGCTTCGCCGGCGTGATTCCGTCGCCGCTGGTTTACGATGGCGTCCTGTACGTCATCAAGAACGGCGGCATCCTGACCGCTTTCAACCCGGCCAACGGCGAAGTGCTCAAGACCGGCCGTGTCGCCGGCGCGTTGGGCGGATACTCCGCGTCTCCCGTGGCCGCCGAAGGACGGATTTTCGTCGTCAGCGAAGAAGGGAAAATAACCGTTCTTCGCGCCGGCCGCGATTGGGACGTGATGTCCGTGAACGATCTCGGCGAAGGCGCCTTCGCCACGCCCGCGCTCTCGGCCGGCCGGATCTATGTTCGAACCGATGAAGCGTTGTACTGTTTCGGATCGAAGCCCTGAGGCTCACGCAGATGCCGCGGTGTGCGCATGTCACGGTCCGCTCACCGCTTCCGTAATGCACTAAGGTAAAAATTGTTGAGATGAGCCAGTACGAAGATGACCTGAAAATGGCGGCAGCGCAATCCGCCGTCGCACTGATTACGGATGGGATGATCGTGGGCCTCGGATCCGGAACCACGGCCGCGTTCGCGATTACCGATCTAGGGAGGCGGGTGCAGCATGGTCTCCATATCGTGGGCGTTCCAACCTCGGAGCGCACCGCTGAACAGGCGCGCGCGCTGGGGATCCCGATCGCAACCTTGGATGAAGAACCGAACGTCGACATCACCATCGACGGCGCGGATGAGGTGGAAAAGGCGAGCCTGAACCTGATCAAGGGACACGGTGGAGCGCTGCTCCGCGAGAAGATCGTAGCCAGCGCGAGCAAGAAGCTGGTGATCATTGTGGACGAGAGCAAGCTGGTGGACCGCCTCGCGGTCCGCGATCCGGTGCCTGTTGAGGTAGTGCCGTTCGGATGGCAAACGACGGCACGGCGTCTTTCCAGCCTGGGCGCCAAGCCATCTCTCAGACGAAATCCGGACGAAAAACCTTTCCATAGCGACGGCGGCAATTACATTCTTGATTGCGCGCTCGATTCGAGATTTTCCGCCGAGGAACTCGCGCAACGGCTCGACCATGTGGTGGGAGTGGTGGAACATGGCCTCTTTATCGGACTGACTTCGGAGGTTCACGTGGGCGATAGCGGAGTGCGGGTCTTGAAGCTGACCTCTTAGCGTGGGCCCTAGAACGCGAGCCGCAGCCCGAAACGCGCGACAAACGGATTCAGCAGGTTCGTCGGCTTCAAATAAACCGCCCCGTACGAAGCGACTTCAGAGGTAATCGTGTTGGCATTGCCTAAGTTGAAAAGATCCGCCATCACGTCAAACCGGAATCGTTCCTTGAAAGTGAACGGACGCGCGACGCGCATGTCCGCCATGTTGACGCTCGGCAGACGAAGCTGTCCCTGTGGGAGCAGAGCCACTGTTTCCGAGCCCTGTGTCAGGCCCGTAAAGACCTCCGTGGGACGGAACGGATAGCCGGTGTAGTGCTGGAAATTCAGGCTCAAGGAAACTTTCCAGGGAAGTTGGTAAACTCCATTGATTTTCCAAACGTAGGTCGAATCCAGGAATAGATAATTGTTCTGGCGATTGATGTCGCGATTCGGATCGTTGAAATCGTCCGAGAGGGCGTTGGGCGTTCCCGCGCTGTAGTCGCCCTTGGTCCTCTGAATCGTCAGGCCCGCAAGCACCATCCATTTGCTCGAAAGACGCTTGGTCGCCGACAGCTCGACTCCGTTGTAGCCATATGCGTTCAACTCGGGGATGTTAGTGACTTCGTAATAATTCACCTGGCTCGCCTGCGCGGCGTTCAAATTGTAGAGCGTGATCGGCTGGTTGGTCAGCGGATTCATGATCGGGCTGCCTTTCAGCGTCGTGATCG
>Ga0209517_10002884_pt1 | contig 23709 bp, 19 predicted proteins | sample PeaSoiMetSII2010_FD_187695 | JGI IMG/M metagenome (GOLD analysis project Ga0209517, IMG submission 187695) | Peat soil microbial communities from Weissenstadt, Germany - SII-2010 (SPAdes) (version 2) | ecosystem: Environmental > Terrestrial > Soil > Wetlands > Peat | place: Germany... | reverse complement strand
GAAGCCGCGATCGATGACCTCGCCCGCGACGCTGGCCTCGCCGCCTGAAACCGACCCGCCAGGAGAACGATCCGACACCCAAAACTTGACTCGATCATGGCGACTTTGGTCGCTTAAGCTTCCTAGGCGGGCACAACTCCAGCGCACCCTCTTGCGCTCGCCGCGCCGGGCGGATATCCCGCAGCCGGGTGTAAGCGTTCCCCTCGTGGAACCGGAACTGAGACTCGCTGTACCTGAACGCCGACGCGGTCACCGATCCCGGCGCCAGCGCCCCGAGAGCCACCTCAGCCCGGCTGAGCGCCCGGCGGGTCTCCCCGGCATCGCCAAGAGCCGCGCGTGCGCGCGCTTCGAGCGCCAATGCGAGGACGGCCCCCACGCTCGGCGTCCTGCGCGCCAGGCCCTGCGCCTGCCGCGCCACCTCCACCGCACGACGCAGGTCACCGCCGTAGTAGAGGCCGTACGCCTCCTGCGCCAGCACCCAACGACAGCGTCGCCGGCTCCCCGGCCTCCGCCGCCGCCGTCCGGGCCGTGGCCGCCCACCGGGCGAACGCGCCCTGGTCACAGCTTGACGAACATCAGACACATCAGCCCTCACATCTGCGCCGCCACCCGAACCAGGCACCACAGCGACGACGCCGACCGGCACCGCCTCATCACCAGCCCCAGCTCCGCCAGGTCCGCGCCCAGCTCCCCAGCCGGACACGACCGCGACGCCCGCCCCGCGCACGAGCACCGCCTCCTGCCACGCATCCAGATCTACCTCGCTGACCTCAGGGTCGCGGAGCGCGCTATCCAGCCATAGCCGCAACGGCTCGATTCCACCAGGCCCGCCACGCCATCCGGCCGACCACGCGCCTCCTCCGGATCGCCGACTGCAACGGGGACGCCCAGCCCGACCCTGGCCGCTGCGCGACAGCAGCAGCCTGCACATGCCTGCGCCGCTGAATGGCCTCTACCTCGTCATATCCCCTGACGAGCGCAGTCCGGTCCCCAGCGCGGCGCTTCCGCCGGATCATGAGGCTGAGATCACGCGCCGTGACCGCCATTGCCAGATCACGCACGCCGACGGCTCGGATCTGGCGCGCCCTTTGGCTGTCGCGGATAGTCTCCGCGCTGCGCCGAATGGAGATTCTGCGCGCCACGTCGTGGTTATGGCCGCATCGCTGCGATTAACCGCTCGGCGCGGCACGCGCTCAGACCCACTACGAGCTCCAGGCGCTAGTCAAGCTTGGCCGGTTTCCGGCTGTCGATGCCAAGGCTCAGCAGCGATTCGACTACGCAAAGCTCGGAGGCTACAACCGGGGGCATCGGGAAGCTTGGCGTGACTTGGCAGGACTCAAGTCGGCCTGTGGGGGCCGGCCGGGCCGGACTGCGGGCACCAGCAGGGGCGATGCTCACGTGAACAGTTCGGCGAGGTCCTGTACCTTGCGGATGGCACGGTCGGAGCCGGCGGATACGAAGGTTTCGAGTATCTGGCGGAGGCCGCTGAGGCATTGCGGGTCGTCTAGGATGATGTGTCTTCTCTCGGCCAGGTACAGCTCAACCAGGTCGAGGACTTCTTGTTCTCCTATTGATTCATATTCATATCCGGATCCTGGAGCTGCGATCTTGGCCACGGCCATGAATGCTCGTCGCGGCTCGCGCCGGCTGAGGAAGGCGAGAGTCTGGACTAGGTGGTGCAGGATTGCTGCGTTGCGCACGGTTGCCAGGATCTCGATGATAGGGAAGGACAAGGAGCAAAATGGTGCTGACACGTCTCGCTCATCCGGCTGTGATCTTTCGTTCGGATGCCGGAACGCGCCGCTTGCGTGGTAAATCTCTTGGGCGATGCAGTGGGCGATCCAAGTCGCCGCTTCGGCATCCTGTCGCTGATCAACGTCGGGACGGGTTCCTGAACTGAGTTTCTGGCGTGCAGTGGCATTGATGGCGGCGCAGGATTCGGCCAAGTTGGCAAGCAGATCGAAAGCGCGGGCTTGTACCTTGGCACCCTTCTCGCTAGGCGGATTCAAGTAAGAGCGGCTGAAGGCTACCAGTCGCCCGATCGTGGCAGGACGTTCCTCGGGGGCTTGCTCCCACGATGCCAGCAAGGCGGAGGCGAACGACGTCGTTCTGACGATTGCCAGGTGCAGTAGCACTTGGATGAGAACGTCTCCGACCTCGCTGTGCCGCTCCTTGAGCGGGATTGATCGATCTTCTGGCTCGGCTGTCAGCGTTGGCCAGTCTGCGTTGGCTGCGAGGCGACTGAGACAGGCATCTATGCCCTCGGGATCGTTGGGGGCGCGTGCAGCCAGGACTCCGATCAGAACTTCACAGACCTGGGCGCTGTGTTCGCGCGACAGGCGCTCACACAAGTTGCCGGTGAGGGTCTCCGGCTCGATCAGCAGGGGCAAGGACATGGTCGCGAGCATGCGCAACGTCTCGTCAGCGCTGTCGAGGAACGGGCGCAACAGTCGCCGTATACGCTCCCCGTCGGGATGCGCGCGCCACTCATCGCGGCCAAGAAGGGCCGTCAAGCCATTGACTGCAAGATTCGGCGCAGTCCCGTCCCAGGCAATCATGAGCCGGTTCCGGCTGTGCCGCTAGGCGGGAGAGCGGCCGTTAGAATGCCCAAGGCCATCTCTCCTAGTTCGGATCCTGGCAGCACCTCTGTGTCATGGGCGAGGCATCTTGCGCCATTGACCAGAAGGGTAAACGCTGCGTCGAAGACGCGCGGATCTACTGGGGTGTCCGCCGGGATAAGGACTTCATACAGGACTGGCACCGAGTCGCGCAGGTGCTCCCGGGCGGCACGCTGATCGTCGGGACTCCCAGACCCGGCGCCCCTGACGTCCGTTTCCAGGCGCTCCATTGCCTGCAGAAGTGCCTGGTCTGTCGTGCTGATCGCCCCGCTTTCGGCTAGCCGCTCGCGGATCCCATAGGGGACGAATCCGCTGCGGAAGTCAGGAGGCTCGGACATAGGCGGCGGACCACCTTGAGCCTCTAGCTCGGCGAGTCTCGCCTGAAGGGACGCGTCCTGGACGCGACCCATTTTGAGCTGGCCGAGAAGGCTGTCAATCAGCGCCTGGTCGGCGTTCACGTCCGGGCGGAGCGGATTTCGCGCTTGCGCGATGGCCTGTTCGAGGTCCGCATGCTCGGCTGCCGTCAGTTCTGGCGAGAGCGCTGCGGCGAGTCTCGCCGCCGAGGCGGTGGTCATGAAATGGCCGAACAAGTCGCTCCCGTCGAGCAGGGGGAGGATCCGTCTGCCCAGTGTGCTCGGATTTGCCGCTCCGGCATCGAGAATGTACTTCCAGGCTTGATGGTGGGTCAGTTGCTCCGCCGCCATGTCGAGGATTTGGTCCGCCGCTTCTAGTCTCTGCTGATCGTCGCTAGCCGCTGAAGTGACGAGGAAATCAGTCAGGCCGCACGCCATTGAGTTGAGCCCGCTATACCCCGAAACAAACTCCAGGTTGATGCTGTGGTATACATGCGGACGCTGACCTTCTGTCCTTGCAGGCTCGCCCGGCCGGGCATGTCTGTCGATGATGGCCAGGAAGAATTGCATCGCCGCTGCGGGCGACGCGGCGAGGAACGCTGGGAATGCTTCCCCAGTGGCGTATCGCGCCATCTGAAGGTCCTGCTGGCGAGTGCTTGTGAGCCCGAGGATGTTTGAATTGCCGATCGAAGTCGTTTCGTCGCGTTCTTCTTCGAACTCCCATACCGAGAGGGCCAACCTCTCGGCCAGGCTGGGCGCGGCTTCGGCCAGGCTGCCAAGACGCTGGATGAGGCGACTGGTCACCCCTCCGCCCCATACGGCCATGACTGTCGGCCCGATCACTTGTTCGATCACCGGCCCGGCATAGTCGGGATCGACCGTGGCCGCAGTTGTCAAAGCCTCGCCGACTCTGGTGGCAAGGGTCTCGCTCATTGCATCGGAAGGCCTGACCAGCGCGCAGCGCATAATGTCGGCGATCGCATGACTGCGAGGGCCTGCCGCGACGGCGCCCGGTTGGAGGGGAAACTGCCGGTCCAGGCGGAGCAACAAGATTCTGGCGAGATCGGCCAGCCCGACGTCCCCCGTCGCCGCAGCCTGGGAAGCCAAAATGGCGGCCAGTTCTGCCAGCGCGGGCGCCGATGCTTGCCTGTCCAGTTCGGACACCTCAGCCGCTTCGATCGCTCCGGCAAGGTAGGCGATGCACATCCGTGCCGAAACGCCCGGATCGCACGAGGAGATAGCCTGCTCGCCCAACGGCGCAAGATCCCCGTAGTCCGGGTGTTCCTTAAGCGCCGCGCAGGCGGCTGCGATCGCCGCGATCGGGTGACCGTGGATCGGCATGCTCAGCGTCACCGCGAGGGCCCAGAACCAGCTACGGGTGGCGTCGTCGGCCCACAGATCGGCGAGAGCCATGTCGAGACTCGGACGGATCGTGATCGCCAGATCCGGGTCATCGTCTAGACGTCGCGACAGGTGGAGGTGGTCCTCACCGCGAAGGCAGGTTTCGGCGATGGCGAAGTCGTATAGCACGGGGTGACTGAAGATGACGGGGCTCAGGCCGAATCTCCGGCTTTGCACGTCCTCTTTGAGCACGCCGTCGTGAAGGAGCCCAGTAACGGCGCTGAGCACCGCCGGGGCGACGACCGCGCTCGGGTCGGCGATGCGTGCACGTCGGCCCTGGATCATCGACTCACCCAGATCACGGACGACTCGCCGCCTGGCCAGAGGGTCGGGCGCCAGTTCTACTCGCTGTTGCCAGTACAGGTGGAGCAGGTCCTGGCGGGTCCGGACGGCTGCGAGAGCAGCGCCGTCTTCATCGCTGCCGAGTAGCTCCGCCGCCAGCCGGAGGTTGAAGGGGTTCCGGAGCAGATCGGCCAGACGGGGATCTGCTACGTCGATCAAGGCGGCGAGCCCAGGGCTCGCTCTCCGTATCTGAGCGATCTCCCCATCGGTGAGATCACCGACGACGACGTGACGTACACGTGCGAAGAGCGGGTCAGCGTGACCTGAGTCGACTGGACTACCTGGGAACATCCGCTGCCAGCTTGGCCCGTAGCGCAGGTCGAAAGTCCGGATAGTGGCCACCACACGCCACCGCGTGCCGTGGAGCGCCTGGGCCAACTGCGGAAGCCAGTCGATCGAGCTGGTACCTCTCGTCGCGTCGATTCCGTCGATGATCAGCGTGCCTCGTCGGCCGCCATCCCATCCTTGCAGTACCTGGTCCAGGTTGCTCTGCAGGTTGAGCTCGGCTCGGGTCGCGCCGAGCGAGCCAGCCAGCGATTCCGCGCCGAGAAAGACGACATCTTCCCCGGCCTCGGTCAGGCCATTGGCCAGACCAATCGCGAGGACGCTCTTCCCGGCACCGGGCTCGCCGATCAGCGCGAACTCGCCGTCAGCGCAAGAGATCAGATCGGCGACATCGCGGCGGATGGTGATCGGGCCTTCCGGCGCGGGGATCATGATGTCTGCTGCGTTGGTGCCGAGTACGGCGCTCGTGATCTCGCGCAGGCGCCGGACATCGTTCCTGAGGGGAGGGTCGATGCCGACGGGGTGGCCGGCCGACGCGAGGGCCTGTCGGGCGGTATCACGGTCGGCCCACCGCTGATTCTCGATGAGCTGCTGTCCTAGGGTGACCAGGTCGTTCCACGCGCCCGGAGCTGTGTCCGGATTGTCTAGAACGCTCCTCAGATGCCTCTCAGCGTTAACCCGGTCATTCCCGTCAGGATCAAGATCGAGTGTGATGACGTGCAGCACCCGTCCGAGCGCTCGCAGCTGTTCTTCGCCTGGGGGCATCCCACCTGCTCGCTTAGCGAATGCCGCCCGCAGCAGATCGAGCAGGATCCTCAGCGCTTTTCGCTCGGGGGCGTTCTTGGCGAGCTGGCTCAGCGGCAGCTCTTCCGGATGGGTGGGCAGCCGCCTGACCACTTCACGAAGGTGTTCCCGTACAGGTGCCGAGCCCGCTGCATCGGTGATGATGACGAGCGCGTCCCGGCCAGGCTCAAGAGAACGGCGAGATCCGTCTGGACCCTGCGGTGCACCGTCGATGAACTGGCGGACGGCCTGGTCAACGGCCTCTGCTAGAGGTTTGTCGATGTCTGCGCTGAGCTGAAGGCGGTGCTTGGCCTGAACGAAGACATAGCCCCGGCGATCAGTGATAGCGCCGAGGTCGTCCATCTCCTGGCCAGTCTGGCCCCCGACCTCCTCTACCTGAGCCGCCTGCAGGCGCCAGTCGGAGGACAGAGGAAGCCGCGCAAGCAAGTGAGCAGCAAACCATGCCAGGACCCGTGCCTCGAACCCTGGCCCGGCAGCGCCGCCGGCGCCGCCGACCGAACTGCGCCAGCCGCTCACTTAAGAAGGCTCAGGCTAGGCAGAATGGACTCCGCGAGACACATGCGTCTAGTCTCCCACCCGGCTACAGCACCGCCACCCATTTGCAGAAGAATCGGACTCGCTACCTGACTGCAGAGTAAGTCGGTCGCATACTTATCGCCCGGAAGGGCGTATTGCCGCCACGTCGATCAACTACTCTCACATAGGTACAAAAGCTCATTGTTATCGTCCACGCCCTGAGTTCCCAAGATCGGCCGAACAGGCTAGATGGCCAGACGAGCGAGATGGGATGATGTACTGGTGCGACTACGCAATCCGGGCGGCATCGCGAATGCGATCGCCACTACTAATCAGGTAAAAGGCCAGCTTGGAAACGCCAGTGTGCATGGCAATAACCCCGCAGAGCGAGCCGACGCGTTCCTTACTTGGTGTGACAACTGGGCGACATCCCAGCTCGGCAACCACTTCCAGCCATCGGAAAGTGTGTTCGCCGAAATCGCTGAAAGCTATCACCGCATCGGCGCGCTTCCGCTGGGGTCCATGCCCATTCGTCAGGCGAACGGCATGCTGAACCGGGAGTTCAAGGACTGGGATGCACGCCTAGATCGGATACTCGAGGATCTGGCGGCGATGGCAACGTTCCTAGGGCACCCCGGTCATCTGGTGGTTCTGGACACTTCCGCGCTCATGGAGGGCGTCTTCTTCGCCGACTTCGACTGGCACGAACTCGATGTGTCACTTCACGATCAACCTGTGCGCCTGATCGTCCTGTCGCTAGTTACGGAGGAGCTTGACGAGCTAAAGCGCCGACCAGGCGAGCGGCAGAGAGCGCAAGCGCGCCGGGTGCTGACCACGTTGTGGGACTTGCACAGGGAGCGACCCGCGGCTCCTGCGCCCCTGCCGAAACTCAGCGACGTGACAATCGAAGTCAGACTCGACAGCGGTTGGCATCATCGGATGCCGAACAACGATGGCGAGATCATCGACCAAGCAGTCGGCCTCAAGGAACTGACCGGCCAGGCGGTGATCCTGGCCGCAGGCGACTACACCCAGCTATACCGTGCCGCGCCGGCAGGACTCATAGCTGTGCTGATGCCACGACCGAACGAGGTATGACCCAGGCACGCAGGATCGTCCGAGGTCCTGATCGATCGGCGATCTCGAACAGGGCCTGCATGAGAAGCCTGGCAACGCCCCGGTGCCGGTGCGCCGCGCCGACGTAGAGTTCCTTGAGATACAGCGACGGGGTCATGCCGACCGCCGGCCACAGGAACGAGTACGCTGCGATGCCCACCAGCCTGACGCCGTCCCGTGCGAGCAGCGCGTAAGCAGCCGGCGGGCTGGAGAAGACGGGCGTCATTGATCTGCCGCACCCGGTCATCGGCCGGTTCCGCGTCGGCGGCCCCGTAGAAGCGGTCCATCTCCTCCAGCAACGCCGCCATGGCCACCGCATCGCCAGGAACGGCAGGTGAGACAGTGATCACCGGCCCGAGATCTCCTTCGGCTCCCCGGCAGGCCGCACCAGCAGCTCCTGAAACTCGCGGATCGCGGCGGCCTGCCTGTACCCCATCGGCAACCCACGCACCAGCTCGCGACCGCGACCAGCGATGATCCCCCGACGCTGCTCCGCGCCCAGCCCGGTCAGGGTCTCGATCGCATACGCCACCGCACCCGGCGCGTCACCAGCCTGAGCCAGGCAGCTGGCCCGGTAGAGCCGGGTCATCGCCCAGTCGGCGTAATCACCAGCCGGGCACAACTCCAGAGCACGTTCTTGCGCTCGCCGCGCCGGGCGGATATCCCGCAGCCGGGTGTAAGCGTTCCCCTCGTGGAACCGGAACTGCGACTCCGTGTACCCGAACGCCGAAGCGATCATCGACCCCGGCTCAAACCCTGCCAGAATTACCTCAGCCCGGCCAAGCGCCCGGCAAGTCTCCCCGGCGTCGCCGCGCGTCGCGTGCGCCCGCGCTTCAAGCGCCGTGGCAAGAACGGCGCCCACGCCCGGAGTCCTGCGCACCAGGCCCCGTGCCTGCCGCGCCACATCCACCGCACGACGCAAGTCACCGCCGTAGTAGTAGCCGTACGCCTCCTGCGCCAGCACCCACGACAAGGTCACCGGGTCCTCGGCCTCCGCCGCCGCCGTCCGGGCCGTGGCCGCCCACCGGCCGAACGCCTCCTAGTCATCCAGCTTGACGAACATCAGGCACATCAGCCCCGACAGCTAGGCCGCCACCTGGACCAGGCAGCGCAGCGACGACGCCGACCTGCACCGCCTGATCACCAGCCCTAGCTCCGCCAGGTCCGCGCCCAGCGCGACTATCAGCTCCGCAGCCGGACACGATCGCGACGCCCGCCCATGCACGAGCACCGCCTCCTGCCACGCATCCACAGCCGCCTCGCTGACCGCGTCGTCGCGGAGCGTGCTATCCAGCCACAGCCGCAACGACTCGATCCCCGTCGAGCCCTGTGGGCCAGCCGACTCGCCACCGGCAGGCGCAGCTCCCGGCGCGCCCGCCGCGACGGGGGCACCCATAACCACCCTGGCAGGCTGCGCGACGGCAGCGGCCTGGACGTGCCCGCGCCGCGCAATGGCCTCAACCTCGTCAAACCCTCTGACCAACGCGGTCCCGGTCCCCAGCGCGGCCTTACAGTGCCGCCAGAAATCGCGCGGAGCGCGCTGCCGCCCGGTCTCCACATTCGCGACCGTGCTGCGGCTGCCAGATAACGGAGCCAGCTGCTCCTGGCTCAGCCTCGCGGCCCGCCGGCTAGCCGCGAGCTGCCGGCCAAGCGCTGCCTGTGCCCCGGCGGCAACCTCCCAGTCGGCCACTGCCTCGCCCCCCATCCAGCACAGCATCCATCGCTCACATTGTGGCAGCAAGCAGCACCGGACATCCGGATGCCGAGTCGCAACGGAGCGGGATCTGGTGCCGATGACAACTTTCCTGTGCCACTCACTGCCACCAGGTGACGTCCGAGCCAACGGACAAATGACGGACAAATGATCAAGGACCCAGCCGCCGTCACCGGCGATCAGGCCCTTGACCTGGTACTTCACTCGTAGCCCCGACCGGATTTGAACCGGCGCTACCGCCTTGAGAGAGCGCTGCCGACCGCTAAACAGTGTGGCCGGAGGCCACGTCCGTGTTTCTGCCGCCGGTATAGCCGATCAGCTTAGACTTTGCGCCAACCTTGGCGGTCGGAGATCGCGGCGGCTACGGCTCCGTCGGCAGGCAGCGCAGTCGGTGGCCCAGATACCTTTGACACTCGTCACAGACTCGGCAAGGCAACAGTAGGGCAGGGACGTTTGCTACGGCGATGGTCCTGTGAACGGCTGCTTAGCGCACGGTAGCTTACTTCCACTCAGGCGGCAGCCTGCGCCGCCGCGCGCACGTGGTCCAGCACGGTCACAATCACGTCGACTTCATCTGAGGTGAACAGCCCGTCAGGCCCGTGCGGGCTCAGATCTGTGAAGGGTGACTCGTATAGCAGCGCCGCGCTCATCACACCGTGCTCCGTCAGGTGGTTGATGATCATGTCCACGAAGTGGATCTGATTCGCGCCAAGCGTCTTCCCCGTGAGGAACGCGGCGAAGGCTTCCTTCGCCGCGCCGCGATCCAGCCCCACCAGCGAGCGCACGAACAGTCCCAGCCCCTGGTTGTCCTCCGCCGCTTTCCGCACTGCAGCGGCGTCACCCACGCCTTCGCTCGCCAGCATCAGCTCCAGCTCAGCGAGGTCCGGGAGTGTCAGAGCCTTGTTAGTCCGCAGCCGGTGGATCGCGATGTGATCCTGATGCGCGCGGAGGAAGGTGCGTGCTTTGACGCGGAATTGTTCGAAGTTGTCACCTGGGCTGTAGCCGAGCAGGTCGATCTCCGCTTCCTCGCCAACTTCGTCTTCGTAGTCGCTGTAGATGATCTTGCGCTTCTTCTTCTCGATCAGTCGGACCAGTAGGCGCAGACGCTTGCGCGCGTCTTCGAGCATCGCCGTGGTCACGTCCTGCCACCACTCGTCGGACTGGATCTCCTCAAGAAGCTCCAGTTGCTGCCTGATCATCGGGATGCTCGACTGCTCCTCCAGCAAGCCGGCGATTTCGCGCACCTGCGCACTGAGCCGGTCGAAGCCCGGTTCGTGCCGGAGCTCCGCCAGTTGCAGCCGCAGCATCAGCAGGTCGAATCGCTTGGCCTCCTCGTCCTCGGGGTCAATCTCCGACGGCAGCCCGGCGACGTCGGCGGCAAGGTGGGTGAGGTCGTCCGGGGTCAGCGCAGTCCACGCCGACGGCTCGGAGAACTTCTCAACCAGCTTGCGCTGGGTCCGCACGATAAAGTTGCCCAGATTCATGTGCGACACCTCGGTATGCAGCAAGGTCGCCGCGTCCTTGCGCAGCACCGCCTCGGCGTCGGAAGCTGTTCCGGCCTCGGCAGTACGGTCTAGCTCTGCGATCAGCTCCAGGCGAGTGGTGAACAAGCGCTTGCCAAGCGAGTCGACCATGCGGGCCTCACTCGTCGCCACGTCCTGGCTGAAGAACTCCAAGTTCGAGCAGTAGTCGAGGATGTCGAAACCGGTCTTGTCCTGGCCGGGACCGAACAGGTCAGGACACAGCCGGGTGCCCCGGCCCACCATCTGCCAGAACTTCGTTTTCGAGCGCACCTGCTTGAGGAACACCAGGTTGACGATCTCGTGTATGTCGATGCCGGTGTCCAGCATGTCAACCGAGACGGCGATGTGCGGGGCCTTGTCCGGGCTGGAGAAATCGTCGATCAGGCTCTGCGCATAAGGCACGCTGTGATAGATGGCCCGCGCGAATGTCCCCTTCAGGTGCGGATAGTTCGCGTCGAACCGAGCGACGATGAACTGGGCATGGGCCCGGTTCTTGGCGAAGATGATCGTCTTGCCGATGCGGTCACCGCCGGCCACCATCTGGCCACGGGTCATCAGGTGCGCCAGTGCCTTGTCGACCGTGTCTTCGTTGAACAGCCAGGTGTTCAGCGCCGAGGACGCAACGGAGTCCGGCGGCAGGTCCGTGTCGTCGCTCCACTCGGTCGCATCCCAGCGCTCCTTTTCCTCCTCGGACAGGTCCGCGTACCTGATGCCCTGCAGCGGGAACTTGATCGGCACCGTGCGGGAGTGCGGCGGGACCAGGAACCCGTCCTTGATCGCATCCTCCAGCGGGTACGCGTCCGTGGGCACGCCGCGCTCCAGGTCGAACAGCGAGTACGTGTTGATGTCGATCTCGTCCTTTGGCGTCGCGGTAAGGCCAACAAGCAGCGAGTCGAAGTAGTCGAAGATGGAGCGGTACTTCTGGTAGACGGAGCGGTGCGCCTCGTCGATGACGATCAGATCGAAGTAACCGGGACCAAACCGTCGCTGGCCGTCCTCCATTTCGTCGATCAGCCCCATCATCGATGGGTAGGTCGACACGAACACCCGCCCGTCGCCATGCTTGTCGGTGACCAAGTTCACCGGTGAGGCCTCGGGGAGATGAGTCTTGAACGCGCCGACGGCCTGGTTCACCAGCGCGACTCTATCGGCGAGGAACAGGACCCGCTTCGCCCAGTTACAGCGCATCAGTAGGTCGCATAGCGCGATCACAGTGCGGGTCTTGCCCGCCCCTGTCGCCATCACCAGCAGTGCCTTGCGGTCCTTATCCTCCTCGAACGCCTCGCCGATGCGGCGGATAGCCCGCGTCTGATAATAACGCTCGACAATAGCGGTGTTGATCTCTGAGCCAGCCAACGACTTGCGGGTATGCCGCCGCTGGATCATCAGCTCCAGCTCGCTCTTGGTAAAGAAGCCCTGCACTGCCCTGGGCGGGTAGTTAACGTCATCCCACAGCCAGTGGTCGTAACCGTTGGTGTAGAAGATTAATGGCCGCCGCCCGAACTGCGCCTCCACGCAGTCCGCGTACAGCTCGGCCTGCCGCTGGCCGATCCTGCAGTCCTTCTTCGTGCGCTTGGCCTCGACCACGCCGAGCGGCTTGCCGTCATCGCCCCACAGCACGTAGTCGACGAAACCCTCCTTCGTGGCGTTGGGCATGCCGGTGACCGGGAACTCCCTGTCACGCTGCTGGTCCAACGGCCACCCTGCTTCATGCAAGAGCAGGTCGATGAAGTAGTCCCGGGTCTCCGCCTCGCTGTAGTCATGGCTATCCGCAATGCGCTCGTTTGCCGTCTTGGCAGCAGCGACCTCTGCGCGAAGCTGCACCAGTTCCGCGTCGAGGGCTTCGCGGCCCATGAGCAGCTCAGTCAGCTGCTCGTCGCCCTCACTGACGCTCGCTTCCAGCTCGTGGAGCTTGGCCGCAGTCTGCACCGGCACATGCGTCGCCGTGGGGATCAGCGTGGCGTCGAACGTGAGCGCAGGGCTAGGCCTCGCGCCACGCGCATAGGTGTGCGCCAGCCAGTAGCACACATGGAACAGCTCGCGGATCGCTGCATCGGATGCGCTCGCCGACACCGGCCGCGACTCGTGCACGGCGCGATTGCCGATCGAGTTGATCAGCCGGGCCTTGCTGAACACCGCCTCGCCAGCAGCCTGCTTGAAACTCGGCTCATGCAGCAACGCGCCCAGATTGTCCTGGTACGGGACGTGCAGGCTGGGGTCCGCCTTGTACACCCATTTGACCGCAGCCTCCAATGCGCGCCGCGCGTGGAAGCAGGATGTGCGCGGGTCGGTGATGGCTGCATTCTCCGCCTCTATTGCGTCCTGGTAAACCTCGGGCCACTCCAGGAGAAGAAAGTCGAAGTTGGTCACAGCTCGCCTCGGAAGGCGCGGTGCTGGATGGAGGCGAAGAGCGCGTCCAACTGGGCCAACGAGGCGCGCTGGGCTACTTTTAGCTTCTCACCCTCGTTCGCATAGCGGACGAAACGGCGCTGCAAGTATGGCGGAGGGACCGGCATAGGGAGTTGCCGCAACGCTGGGCCACTAAAATTCTGCTGGGCCGCTTGGCGAGATCGCTTCGCGACTATCGCTCGAATCGACGGTGAAGTAAGCACCGCTCTCGCATAAACCGACTCGATCGTGGCATCGAACCGCATTGTGATGAAGTAAGCGCCAGCTATGCATACCGGATCGCTCGGGCGTATCAATGCAACCTTGCCAACTGTGGCACCAGTTCTTGCGAAGATCAGATCTCCTGGCCGAAGAGCATATTTCTCTCGCTCCTTGGGCGTAACCGCCAATCTTGGCATGTTAGAGAACTCGAGATCGCCTGCCTCATTTAGATCCGTAATTCTAATTATCCTGACGCCTTCAACCGAGTAAGCTTCATTGTAGAATCGCGGCCCGTACTGCAGAAACGTTAGCAATCCCCCGAGTGTCGGATTTGGCCATCCTCGCGCGTTGGTTACCGGGTCGCCGAACATGTCTAGGAAGATGGACCGAGTGAGGGTCTCGAGCTTGGCAATAGCGACACGCCGCTTGGCCCGCAATACATCGGCACGATCCAGCACCTCGGCGATCCTGCGCTGCTCCGGCATAGACGGGAGCGGAATCTCAATTCGAGATACAACGGTCTTAGACAACTCTTTAAAGGTCGCTCCGTTCCCAAGGCTTTCAAGGTAAGGACGGTTCGAACGGAGCCACCAGTAGAGGAAGGGCGCATGCACTCTGTCCGGTCGAGGGATAAAGCTTTTGAATCCCTGGTTCGTCGCCATCGGAACTGCATTTATGGCAACATGTCCTATCGGTGCGCGGGAGCTGAACAACACCGACCCCGCGGGCAGGAGAGACGAAGATGAAGCCCGCAAACCAGCTTCTGTGAGCCTGCGGGGTGTGTCTGATATCGTCGCACTTGTCAAGTCGCTGAGATCTTTGGGGGTTGCCCAAGGTATGCTTCCTCCCCAGTAATCCGGCACGGATGTACTGGGTGTCGATCCGCCCACTATTTCGCAGCAGTCATCCAGCCGTACCCGTGGCCAAAGACTCACCGAAGCATCGCCTCCAGTTCCTTCATCCCATCCTGGATTTCGGTCTCAAGCATCGCAAGATCGGCGAGGATTTCATCGGGCGGGCGGTGTTCAACCTCAGCGTGGACGACTTCCTTGTAGCGGTTGAGGCTGAGGTCGTAGTCCTGCGCCACGATGTCAGCCTTCGGCACACAGAAACTCTGATCGGTGCGTGCGCGGTTCATTTCGCCGACCGCACGCTGTGCCCAGCGCGAGAGCACATCGGGCAGGTTGTTCTTCGCATGATCATCTTCAACGAGTGGCCTCGCTGGCACGGCGCCCAACTTGTCATCGGCCAGCAGAGCCGTCCGTTTGTCGTCTAGGGACATGCCATCAGCCTCGACATCGTAGAACCAGACGGTGTCGGTCCCGCCGGAGTTCGTCTTGGTGAAAACCAGAATGGCTGTCGACACGCCGGCGTACGGTCTGAACACGCCGCTGGGCAATGAGATCACCGCATCAAGCTTCTGATTCTCGACCAGGATCTTCCGCAACGTCTTGTGCGCGGTAGTGGACCCGAACAGCACTCCGTCTGGCACGATGACTGCAGCGCGGCCACCGGGCTTGAGCAGTCGGATGAACAGTGCCAGGAACAGCAGTTCCGTCTTCTTCGTCTTGACGACCGCCTGCAAGTCCTTGGCCGTGTTCTCGTAGTCAAGCGACCCGGCGAATGGCGGATTCGCGAGCACCAGGCTGTAGCTCTCCTCCTCCCCGACGTGGTCCTGCGCAAGCGAGTCGCGGTAGCGAATGTCCGGATTCTCAACGCCGTGCAGCAGCATGTTCATGCTGCCGATCCGGAGCATGATGTTGTCAAAGTCGAAGCCGTGAAACATCTCGTGGTGGAAATGCGACCGGGGCTTCTCGTCGTGCAGCATCGCCGGGTAGTGCCGTCGTAGATATTCGCCCGCTGCGACGAGAAACCCAGCCGTGCCGCATGCCGGGTCGCAGATCACGTCGCGCGGTGTCGGCGCGGTCATCTCGACCATGAGCTGGATGATGTGTCTCGGCGTCCGGAACTGCCCGTTGTGGCCGGCGGTCGCGATCTTGCTGAGCATGTACTCGTACAGATCGCCCTTGGTGTCGCGATCCTCCATCGGGATGTCTGCGATCAGGTCCACGACCTTGACGAGTAGTCCCGGTGTCGGGATGGTGAACCGCGCGTCCTTCATGTGATGCGCGTAGGTGGAGCCATCACCGCCCAGGGTCCGGAGGAACGGAAAGACGTGCTCGTCGACCACCTTGTACATCTCCGCCGCGGAGAAGTTCTTGAAGTGCGACCAGCGCAGGTCCTCGTACGGCCTACCCTTCGGATCGTTGCCCTCAGGGAAGGGCCGCCGCTCAATCGGTCTGCCCAGTCTGGTGGCCTTGTTCTCCTCGAGAATCTGCAGGTCATCGAGCCGCCGCAGGAACAGCAGGTAGGTGATCTGCTCGATCACTTCGAGGGGATTCGAGATTCCGCCCGACCAGAACGCATTCCAGACTGCGTCGACCTTGCTCTTAATGGATCCTGTAATCACGGCTCATCGCTCCCGCGTCTTCGGGTTGCCGCGAGCGAAGCCCGCGATAGCCTGGGTCCCCGATGGGGGTCGGCACCGAACCTGAGGATACTCTGCGGCATCGGCAACAACGGCTCAGGCACGCGGTTACGCTGGCCTCGGAGCAGTCCTCTCACCGCGAGCCACCGCAGCCAACGAGTCCAGCATCCCATCGAAGTGGATCAGCTCTCCGGGTCGTCCTTGGCGTCGCGCCGCCATGCCGCAGCGGCAGCGTCCGAAGGGCTGCCACCACTGATGACCGCTCGATCAGGGCAAGCGCACTGTGCTCGACGCTGGGCATGTCCGGCTGTGGCTTGGGCGCGTTGCGATCAACGACGACTCGATGCCTGAGTACGGAGCGTGACCGGTTGACGACAGCAGCCCGCAGGTACGACAGCGCGTTCTCGTCGTCTCGCAGCCGACGTTGGGCGTGGAGGGCTACGAACGAATCCTGCACGACCTCCTCCGCGCGGCCATGGCAGCAGTAACCGGCGCCCTGAACGCGGCTGCTGCCATGTACGAGTCCCGGCAGGAAACCCGGCGCATCGGGATCGAGCGCCATAGCGCCGACACGCTCGCCGCGCGCTGGCCAGATGCCTCGATGACGCGCACGCCAAGGCGCAGAATCTGTCCGGGGTCGAGGAGATCCAGGAGACAGCACGAGTCCGCGTCAGCGCCCGCCAGCTCCTGGCTGACGTAGTACCGCCCGTCAGCGCCCTGCTCGGGCAGGCCACCGGCTCGGCCGCGATGCGCCATCGTAGGTGACCGCCTGTCAGACGTGTCCTCGAGGCACGACAGCCCTCGCAGTCGTTGCGCTCTTGCGTGTCGGGGCAGCTGCAGTACAACCATCTCCGCGCTCACGCGCGCTGCCGGACTACCTGGAGCTTCGGCGCCTGCAGGGCCTGGCCGTGGCTGCTCGCACAGCTCGATCTCGCGCCAGGCTGTGGCGAAGCGCTGCCGGATGTCCTCGCCGCCTGCGCAGCGGCCGGGCCGGGTCCCGATGACCGGAGCCGGGTTATGCTGTCGCTGACGGTGCGCTTGCGGATTCGACCGTTGGCTGGCTGCCTCGAAGGAGACCGCGAACTCCTGCCCGCATTCACCGATCCCGGCTAACGACAGGCCGTTGGCGGCGACGAAGGCGCTGACCTGGCCGATGGCATGGTCAGTTTGGCGCCGTCGAGATCGCACAGCTTCTCCTCCTGGTGTGAAGGCGGCCGGCGTGTCCTGCTCGTAGCATTGGGCCGTGATTCCCGACGGAGTTCTGTTCCTATCCTGGCCGGCTCGCTATGCGAGTGACGTCATTGCACGTGGAGAACCTGCTGACATTTGGCACCTTCCGTCTTTGCCTGGACGGGGAGAAACACGTCGTCGTCGGGCCGAACGGGGCCGGGAAATCGAACATCGTCCGAGTCATCGATCTTGTGCAGAAGGCGCTCGATTCGGTAGCTGAGGGAGTGGGCAGCGCTCGATACCGGGCAGCTGAGCAGGTGCTTCGTTCCTTTGCCGCGACACGTCATCACGGGGAGGCGGCGGACCGGAAGGTCGTGGTGCGCTTGGCCGCCGCGCTGACGACCGATGCCGAGCGGGTCCAGTTCGGCACCTTCATCCGGGCCGCGATACTGCACACGCTCATTCAGGAGATCAGCCCGGGCAACGGCGACGCACGCCCAGAGCTGGCTCAGTGGGTCGAGCGAGAGATCACCGACGAGCGGCTCGCTCCTGTGCGCTCCGGGGTCATCGTCTTGCAGCATGCCGGGATGCCGCAGGTGCCCTGGGAAGTCAGCTACGAATTCAGCCTTGACGGGGTCGGGTACCACTGGCTGCTCGCTGGCCCGGGCATGGCGCACGGTATTGTCGGGGCGGACTCCCCGGCGGCGCGCTTGTCCGTCACGTCACCGCAGTCGTTGTCGGAGCGCCTGCTCGGAATGCCTCGCACAGCCGGCGGTCCGGTGCAACTGCCCAGCCCGCTGCCATGCTTCAACCTCAGCAACATGTGCCCCGAACCTGGTTCGGCAGTAGCCGAACCGGTCATCCACTTTGGGACAGGGGTTGTCGATCAGCAGTTCACGGCGTTCCGCCAGGCAATCGAGCTGCTCGACCTGCCCATTCCCGAAAGAACCGCTCAGCGTACATTTCCGCTCGGCTATGTACTCAGCAGGATCCTCAGCGATGGCGTGATCGTGGTCGGGGAACAGCTCCGGGGCCTTGGGACCGGGGGCACGCCGCCTCAGCAGCTCGGGCCATACTCCTGGGAAGCGCTGGCGTCCTCGCCGCGCAGCCGCGCCCCGTGGCAACTGCCGCTGCGGCTCTTCGACCTGAAGAACGGGTCGCCGGACCAGCGTGCCCGGTTCAGGGCTATCCAGGACGCCTTCGCCACGCTTGCTCCCGGCCGGTCGCTCGACGTTAAATTCCAGGCGACGTCGGTTGAGGCGGTGAATCCCGCCTTCGTCGGTGCCGGCCAGGTGGCCGTGCTTGGTCGGCGCGGTGCTGACGAAGCTGATCCGGTGTACCCGGCGGCATTCATCACCGTGGTGATCGACCGTCCCGGCGACGGCGGAATGCATCCGGATGACCTGCCCGTGCAAATGCACGGAGCGGGGACGTGGGAGGCGCTCGTGATCGCCGAAGCGCTCGCCGACGCCGCCGGCCGATTCGTCATCCTGGACGAGCCGGCTGTCACCCTCCACCCCACCTGGCAGCGGGCATTGCGGTCCCTCATCAGCGCGGTCCCCGGTCAGTTCCTGGTGATCACGCACTCAGCGGACCTCGTCCCGATGGACAGCGCCGAAGACCTTGTCACGCTCGTGCGGATCGAGAACGAGGCCGGGCAGACCAGGGCGCACAGATTCGATCAGTCGTCACTGACCAGCGACGATATCTCGCGAATTACCAGGGAATTCGCCCTCTCAACCGATGCGGTCTCGTTGCTGTTCGCCCGAGGCGTTGTCCTCGTGGAGGGGGAAACCGAACTCGGCGCGCTGCCAGCGTGGTTCAGGCGCTGCGCTGCCGGTATCGGCCTCAAGTCGCCGGGAGACCTTGACCTCGGGTTCTGGTCTGTCGGCGGCGACACCAACTTCCGGACCTATGTGGCAGTGCTGCAGGCCCTCGCGATCCCGTGGGTCCTGATCTGTGACGGCGCTGCGTTCGACGTGGAGAAGCGGCAGGCGAGGAACCCGCACATATTCGACCAGGTCCTCAGGGCGAATGTCGAAGCCCCCGCGTTGCAGCGGTTCCTGCACCGCCTCGACACGGGCAAGAGGAAGCGGGTAATGAACAGGCGGATGTTCACCGACGAGCGGAAACTCGCCGCCCAGTCCGGAATCTTCACGCTCGCGCGGGGATGGACTACAGCCAGCAAGACGGCGAAGACGCCCGGCGACGAAAGCTTCGAGGTATTCATTGACGCGGCAGCCCCAGGCATGCTCGACCGGTCCCGTGCAGAAGCAGGCGACAGCAAGGTTCGTCGCGGCCGCTGGCTGGGCACACAGATCGCATGCCCACGCGAAGTGACCGAACTTTACAGGCACTTGATCGACGCGTTGAGCCACCGCGGCCTCACGGGCTGAACAGCTCGGTCGGGACAGGACTGCATGGCGCTCGCCCTGGTAATCGGACCAAATCCTGCGGTTACGTCACTCTCCCCCACACCCGACATCCGTGTCGGCGTAGCGCTCAGTGCAGTCGCAACTGGGTCGAGTTGACGCCAGATCGGCGGCTCGGCGAGCGTTGTCGCTGACCCTCGTCGTCGCTCGGCATTCGTGAATGGCGCTGTCGGGTCTAGTAGCCGGAGGTGGACCCAGGGCCTGCCGCCCGCCACGTTGACGCCGTGGCTTGCCAGCTCATGCCCGCCCATCGCACGTCGCCGGTGATCCGCGCAATTATTATGCGTCCCCGAACGCGACTCGCGTGCACGGCAGCTGGCCCTGACTGGCTGTAGCACCCTGAAATTCAGGTGACACAGCCACCCTGACCCGTGCCGACAAGCGAATGTTCAAACAATGAGCCTTCACGGCACGCAGACGATGCCAGTCCCTGCCAAGCCCTGACGCCGCATGCCGCTCACCGAGGCACTGTCCCGCCAACGAACCGCCAACAAACGATCAAGAAACCCGACCACCATACTGGCAATCGGGCCTCTGACCTGCACTTCTTCGTAGCGGGGGCAGGATTTGAACCTGCGACCTCTGGGTTATGAGGACAGCGTGGCACGGTTCAACCGAGTCCGGCAGGTCATGAGCCTAGCAGGCACGTCTTGGCGGTACGGCAAGCCGCTGACCTCCCGGCAGTGGATCAGCAAATTGTCTCTGTTTTCGAACGAACAGCCGTCGGCCGGGTGCCGTGACCAGCGCGGGTAGCAGTTCTGGTGAGACGGTCATGCGATGCAGTGTCAGCTGATCTGCCGCACCAAGGGCTTGTGGCCATGCCAGAACTCAGTTGACCTGCTGGGTGAGGATACGTGAAGCTCGACGCGCTGAGCAGCACGGCGTGTGCTCGGGCCTCGCTGTATAAGTAGATGTCGCCCGGCCGCCCGCAGATCGGAGCAATTTTGGGTGGGACATCGTGTCAGATGGCGTGATACGGGACACCGGTTGCTGCTGGGCCCGGCCTGAACACCGAGCACATCGCGTGAGATCTGGCTGTCCGTTCCGGCCAGAACTGAGACAGCGCGGGTTCGTGACCTGCGTGCCTCAGATTGAGCGGACCGTCATTGACGCACCTCGTCCCGTTGATCATGAGGCATCCTGAGTACCGCGCGTGCCACGGCAACGCTGCTGCTTTACACAATCCGCGGGGTAGCCGACCGCCTTGTCCCGGTCATGCATCAGGTCAAGCGGGACGAAGCGCTGCATGCCTCAGATCAGACGGGACTACCTCGGTTCGTTCGGGAACGGACACTGGCACGTGTCGTGTTCATCGAGCCACCGAAGATGGCAGATGTTGATGCCATCTCGGGCCTGCCACGGGCGGCTGATGCCGGTGGCTGTCGCCCAGAACGACGGTCGAGTGACGGTCAAGCAATCTTGGTCGAGATCATGAAAACCTCATGGCATGCCGCTGACCTGCGGTTTTGGGTGGAGCTGAGGGGATTTGAACCCCTGACCCCCTCGATGCGAACGAAGTGGTCACAGGTTCATATACGTGCCTGCCCGTGCCGCTGGGTGCGCATGAATGCCGGCGGGGGCTGTTATGGCCTGCGGGCAGCCCGTTCTCCTTGTCGAACTTTACGGCGCAGGCCAGTTCTCCGCGTACGGGGCCGTGCCTCGGCCGGGTCGTACCGGCGCAACGGGCGAGATCCCGGCGGATCTTTGTCGAGCGACCGGAGTCCGGGGAGGCTCCGCGGTTCTCCGGGAGCAGGCATGTCGAAGCGCCGGGCCCTGTTCAGAACTGCAGTTCCCGCTGAATGCCGCAGGAACACCATTTCCGCAGATGACCTGCTCGTCGTCGGGCGCGGGAATGTGGTTCCTGGCCGGGAATCACACCGTGACAGCCGTCGGCTGCTCGATGGTGACGGCGACTACAGCCAGTGATGTTATAGTGCTAAACATTAGATAGTAAAAGGCGCATAACGCCGACTCGGAGCGGTTGGTGATCAGGCTTGGTATGCCACGCACTGCGCGCAGAACATCCGCTCTGGCCCGAGCCACAGGCCGGTTGCGACGGGGAATGGCCGAGCGCAGCGCAGCGAATTCGAGTGGTGTATTTAGCCTGTCCGCGCAAGCGTATCAGGTCATGGCTTCGCCTTCGCGGCGGGTCGCATCATTGAGCGCATCCGCTATCACATTCCCGAAGAACTCTATAGTCGGCATATCTCGAATTTTTAGTGTCTTGCTGACCTTTCCGCTAATCGTCAGTTCGCCCTCGGTTTCTGCGTTGAACAGAACCAGGTGGAATTCGTCTTTCTCTTCATTGATGTTCGCCCGCAGGAAGCCGTAGTGATGCACCATCTACCCGCACTCCTTTCGCAATCTATACGAATACCGGCCAGAAACATAGAATCAGAAAGAGTATCTCCAGAAATAGCGCGAAGAACGCTAGGAGAAGAGCGCAAGATGCTATTATATTCACTGCGGTCCAACTCTTCTTCTGTCGGCTATTCAACTTAGAATAAGAAACCCGCTCATACCTGTATTTGATATGTTTGCGGACTGACATGTGGCCGAATTGAAGATTCAGCAAAGCCAGTCCAGCTGTCGCAAGCGCGGATATCGCGCCTGCCGCGAGCAGCGTGCCATGTACATGGTGGACTAGAACCTTGTCAGTCCGGATATTCTTTATGTAGAAATTAATTGAAAATGCGATGACAGCAATGCTGGCCGTAATGAGGAAATAGCTAAGCTTCTGCCTGAGCTCCAGAAACTTTTCAACCTGCTGATCAATACTAAGCTCAAAGGCTTGATCGTTATTCTCAGCTGCGGTCATGCGACCGGTGACGCTGAGATCATAGGCTTGGTGAGGCTGGCCTGACGGGGTCAAGCGACCGGTGACGCTGAGATCATAGGCTTGGCCGTGCCTCTCGGGTGGCTGCGTTGGCCCACCTGCCGGCGTGGTCGTCGACATGCCATCACTGTAACTCTCGGGGCAGTGTGGTGCCCATCGTCGGCCCATTTGTTTCTATAATGCGACGAGATGCCATGCTCAGACTTCAGCGTGACAGTCGATTCCAGTGGACATGGACCAGTTGCGCGCAAACAAGTGGCGGAGACGAGTCCTGGTGACCATCTCCGCCACTCATCTGGATTATGCCGCTGGTTTCCTTTCATGGCTGCTGCTTTCGCTTGGCGGCGGGGGTGCGGGCGTGTCGCGCAGGATCGCGGCGAGGATCGCGACGGCTGCTGGGTCTTCGATCCGCTCCGGTAGCGGTGTCCTGCCCGTTGCCGCATGGCGTGAGGCCGAAGCGGACCAGGCCGAGCAGGTGCCGTGGCCGTCGAAATGCACCACGTGATACGGCCGCCGCGATCCAGCAGCCGGGCGAAGGTGGCCGGGCGCAGCACATCAGGTCCAGGCCCGCCATCCGCTCCGCTCCGCCCCGGACCAGGCGGCTGGCCACCGACCGGAACGGCACATCATCCCCGCCGCCCGGCCGGGCGATCACCAGCAGCACCCGCAACCGGTCCCCCGACAGCTCTGGCAGGTCCGGATGACCGGCCGCCTGCAGATGCGTGCGGACAAACGCCCGCGCCGCCAGCGCCACCGGCGCGTCCCGCCCCGGGTCGCGCAGCAGCTCCCACGCCAGGCCAGGCCCCTGGCCCGGGTCGGTGTCCACCTCCACCCGCACCCGGCCCAGCCGGTCCCGCGCCCGCTCCCAGATCCCCGCCGCATCCGGGCGGGAGAACACCACGCTCCATCGCCAGCTCGGCGTTCTCCTTGCGCAGCCGGGCCAGCTCCGCCCGCTCATCCTCACTCAGCACGCCGTCACCCCCGCGGCGCCGCGCATCGGCGTTCACCCAGTTGCCCAAGGTGCCCGCGTTAATCCCCAGGTCCCGGGCCACCTGCACGATCGGCTTACCGGTCTCCCGGACCAGCCGGACCGCGCCCTCCCGGAAATCGGCGTCGAACTTCCTGCGTGTCCGCCATCGCCGTTCTCTTTAAGGCGATGTCTCCACGCCACGAGGGGAAGCGGGCCGCCCCCAGCGCCGCAGGTGCCAGATATGGCCGACCCAGGCCATCGCGGCGGTGCCAAGTGTGGCCAGTGGCAACGAGAATCGCCTTGTCCTCGTCGTTGGCCACATCCTCGGGAGCGCGACGTTGCGGGTCGGCAGTGCTGTGCCCCCCGGCTCACATAATGCCCGTTCGGGCGCGGCTCGGACGGGCAGACTGACGATCAGGTTGCCGCCCATATCGGCGGTTATCGGCGCGCCATACGTCGGTTCGCCGCGACCGTCCGTAACGGCAATCTGGGGATGTCGCCGACTCCCCAGACGACCGCCGCCGACGTGAG
>Ga0209517_10002882_pt1 | contig 23712 bp, 14 predicted proteins | sample PeaSoiMetSII2010_FD_187695 | JGI IMG/M metagenome (GOLD analysis project Ga0209517, IMG submission 187695) | Peat soil microbial communities from Weissenstadt, Germany - SII-2010 (SPAdes) (version 2) | ecosystem: Environmental > Terrestrial > Soil > Wetlands > Peat | place: Germany... | reverse complement strand
GGCCGCCGTAAGAAACCAGCAACCCGGTGTCCAGCTGAGTCGCGTTTTGATTGCCGTTGTAGTAGCCGTCGAACGTCTCACTGAATATATTTTGTGCCAGGGTAGACGAACAGAGCGTCAGCAGAATCCCCGCTATCGCGGCCATGGGTATTCGCGAGAGAAAAAGGGTTTTCGCATAGAGGTGAACGATAATCTTAGAAACAACTAGAGGAACCTTGATTATTATTTTGGTCGCTTTCATAAGAAGTTGTTACTCCTACAATTTCACATGTCATCGTTTGGTGTTTGGTATGATTGCTTTAGGCACCATGCATATATGATAAGTAAGGAACTGATGCATGGTGCACTCTGCCAGTAACAATACATGGCGTCGGAGGCACGAAGAATAGGAGTTTAGAGAATAAATATACACTTTAAGATAATTTATGAAATAAATTACGTTCCGTTCTCATAATAGTTTGCCTTGCAGGAAAAGTTCGGTGGTTTTGAGTCGGGTGTAGATACAGCGAATAACGCGACGCCAAGCAACAACCCACAACCGCAGAGCAAGTAATTCTTGCAATTTTTGAAGCCAATAGACACGTACCATCTAAGCCGTATCGGTAAGTGAGCAACGAGCCACGGGTGAGGAGAGCAATCGCGGGGATGACAGGAAACGTTTTATTGTCAATGACGGGTAACGAATTCAGAGACTTTCATGAATTTGGTTGACAGGCCATTTTGGTGCCAAGTGATTTTAAAAATCACGCGCTCGCGGGTTCAACTACCCGGATTTGCTTTCGTTCGACGCGAGTGGTTAAACTGGAGCGTAGACAATCCAGCGCAACTGCAATGAAAATCACAATACCGGTTGTCACGGGATAGGCGTAAGGGTTGGCGTTAATCAATGCCATGCCATCCTGAACTATCGTGATCAGAACAACGCCCACTATCGGTCCCCAGACACTGCCGCGCCCGCCGAAGAGGCTAGTGCCGCCAAGCACGGCAGCGGAAATCGCGAGAAACTCGGCATTCAAACCAAACGCCGGCGAAACGGAAGCTGTCTGGGCTAGAGAGATCAAGCCGCCGATGCCGGCAAATGCACCGGCAAGCACATAAACGCTCCAAGTCACTCGAGCGATAGGCACACCTGCCCGCCGTGATCCTTCGTGGTCTGCGCCAATGGCCCGCACAAAGCTGCCGAATTCCAAGGCTCGCATCAGGGCCAGTGAGACGAGCAAACCGGCTGCGGCGAACCAGATTACCGCTGGAATACCCAACCAGGATTCTCGACCCACAGTAGCAAGGCGGGCTCCAGCGTAAAGCGCCTGGGTTCCCGAGAAAAAAAGTCCCAACCCACGTCCGATGAACGCGGTTGCGAGTGTCGCAATGAACGGTGGTATTCCCAATCGAACGATGAACAACCCGTTCGCGCCACCAAAGACGGCTCCAACAAGCATGGCGACCAGCACCACGACCCAAACTGACGCAGCGGGAACTGCCAAGCTTACGGTCACTGCGGCGAAATACATGATGGCGCCGACGGAGAGATCCACGCCGGCAGTCAGCAGGACAAAATTCATGCCCAACGCGACGAGTGCCAACCAGCTTGATTGTACAAGGATCGCTTGAATGTTGCTGATAGTGAAAAATTGTCGCGACAAAATGGTGAAAACGATGGCCACAACGCAGAGAAACAGCAGCGGCGACCACCGTAGAATCCGATTCAGAATTTGAACGATTGATTCTGTTTTCATACTGCCTTCGCTCGACCAAAGGCGGCCGACAAGATTTTCTTTTGATCGAATTCCACGCGGTTGAATTCGCTGACGATGCAACCTCGATGCATCACGACGATGCGGTCGCATAGCCCGATCAGTTCCTCGATTTCAGAGGATATGACCAGAATGCCTTTACCTTGCGCGACCAGCACGGCGAGCAGCGCGTAGATTTCTTCCTTGGCACCGACGTCCACGCCTCGGGTCGGCTCGTCCAGAATCAGAAGCTTAGGCTGGCACAAAAGCCAGCGGCCGATTACGACCTTCTGTTGATTACCTCCGGAGAGAGAGCGTGCCGGCGAGGTGTCAATGTTGTCGCACTTCAAATGAAGTCGCCCGGCCATTTCCTTCAACGCCGGCTTGAGCGTCGTTGTTTGCAGTCGACCATAGATGCTCGACGAAAAGGACCGGAGGGCAGCGAGCGCCATGTTCTCGGAGGCGCTGGCATCCATCATGAGCCCTTCGTGCCGACGGTCCTCTGTCAGGAATGCCATGCCCGAGCGCAGCCGAGCGCTGAGATCACCCGAAGTCAGCGAGGCTCCGTTCGCCTTGATCTGCCCCTGGCGGTGGAAATCGAGACCGAAAATGATGCGCGCCAACTCGGAGCGACCCGAGCCCATCAAACCGGAAATGCCGACGATTTCACCCGCTGTCACCTTAAGATTGATGCCTTCGACAATTCCGGGTTCGCTCACACCGCGCAATTCAAGTAGAGGAGTTTCTTCTCGTTTGGACACGGTTCCGCGAGAAGGCGGAAATAGCGCGTCAATGGATCGGCCAACCATTGCGACGATCAATTGTTCCGGGGTCATGACCGCCTTGGGCCCGTGAAAGGTTACCCGACCATCGCGCATCACGAGAAGCTTGTCTGAGAGCTGAAGGACATCATTCAGCGCGTGACTGATATATATAATCGCGATGCCTGAAGACTTGAGCCGACGGATGAGCGCGAACAACCGTTCTGTCTCCTTGTTGGTCAAGGAAGTAGTCGGCTCGTCGAAGATCATCACCCGGGCATCAATTGAAAGCCCGCGGGCGATTTCCAATAATTGCCTTTCGCCGGTCGAGAGCTGGCTGGCCGAGGTGCCCGGGTTTACGTCGAGTCCAACCGCCTGCAAGAATTCCATTGCCCGTGTCCGGCGCTGCTTTCGAGAAATGAACGGCAAGGCACCTGACACCCGTGGCGCACGGCCCAAAAGCAAATTCTCTTCAACCGATAGATTCGGGAAAACTGTCAGCTCCTGCTGAATAAATGCAATGCCGGTCTTTTCTGCGGCCCGACGATTTGGAGGGAGGAACTTGTGTCCGTCCAGCACCATGGTGCCCTCATCGGGGGCAAGAATGCCGGCAATGATGTTCATCGTGGTTGATTTGCCGGAACCGTTTTCGCCGACGACACCGAGGACTTCTCCCACGCCGACCTCAAAACTCACGCCGTGTAGCACACGAACGGTGGAGAAGCTCTTGGTTACTCCCTCCATCCGCAGTCGCGTCAAATTGATTATGTTAGAATTTCCACTCATGCTTTAGCGGCGCGCCGGCGCCGGGTAATATCAATGAATGTCGCTGCGAGGATCGCCACGCCTTTGACACCAAGCACGATAAAAAAGGGCAGACCTATAAGCTGGAGGGCTTTGTCTAGGACGGTGAGAAACAAAACGCCGATTATGACCATTCGAACAGTGCCGCGACCGCCAAAAAGGCTCACGCCGCCGATGATTGCGGCGCCGATGATATCGAGAAGCATGTCTTTCCCCAGAGTTGGGGAACCGGTTTCCATCCGACTAGTGTAGATGATTGCCGCCAGGGCCGCACAAAACCCGGAGGCCATGAAAGCTCCGATGGTCACGGGCGTGACCGGCACACCGGAAATTTGTGCTGTCTTGGGGTTGTGGCCAACCGCATATATCCAACGTCCGATGGTCGTGCGCGACAGAATGTAGCTCGTCGCGAGCAGCACCGCAGCGCAAAGCATGAAAGCAATCGGAACTCCGAACCAAGTGCCGTAGCCAATGGTACGGAACGGTTCCGGCAGGCCGCCGATGCTGACCGAGTTGCTAACGGTCGAGGCATACCACACGGCTGCTCCGCTGCCCGTCATCATCGTCGCCAGCGTGACGATGAACGAGGGCATCTTTACCACGGATGTACAAATCCCGTTGAAAGCGCCAATGAGGATGCCGATAACAAGGAAGACCAGTATCCCGGAAGCACTCCCCAGCCATTGGCCGGCGCCATGCCGGGTCATAACTGCTGACGCCATGATGGCTCCCAACCCCATGACGGCGGGCATTGAGAGATCAATCTGGCGGAGCAGCAACACGAGCAATTGGCCGGTAGCGAGAATCACAAGTGGGAGCATTGCTTTGAAGATGTCCGCTGCCGTCTCCCACGTGAACATCGAGCGAAACCCGGCGGCGAGATTCGCCAGCACTGAACCTGCGCCTGACTTGACTTTCGGAGTCTCAATCGCCAAGTCTTTTTGCTGGTTGGCGAGCCAAACGTGATAGCCCCACATGTCGCCACGGGTTTCGTTTAGGTTATCCTGCGTGACCACCAAGCCCGGGTCCAAGAGGATTTTTCCAGGCTTTTCGCCCCGCCACTCGCATTCTAGCGTCTCGTAGGCCAGTTTCACTTCGTAGCCGATGTTCTGGACACCATCCACATCGTAGTAGCCAGCGGCAAGCTCGCGGTAGGCGTTCTCGTCGCCATCGAATCCAGCGAGCCAAACGTGTCCGGGTTGGCCGATCTTCTTCCATTTGCCGGCCTGCCGTAGCGCCTGTTCGATCTGAGGCGTCAGAAAGTCGGAAGAGGTCACAAGCATGTTGATATCGGGATGAGCTTGCAAGGCATTGACCAGCCCGGCAAAGGCCTTGTCCGCGTTCCATTCGGTGGGAATTTGCGCCACGACTTTCACGAAGTCTTTGTTTTGCGCTATCGCTTCTTCGAACCCGGTGCGGCGATTCACTGCGTTCAAGTCTCCCAAGTCGCCAACCAAGAGCGCGGCTTTGAGATGTTCACCTTTGCCGCGCGCCTTTTCGATGAGGGCAAGCACCGAACGGCGCATCAGATCCCGATTATCGGCGACGACCGCCACCGAATAAGCGTCACTCTCCGCCGGAGGACGATTGAAATGGACGATTGGAATGTGAGCCTCATTTGCGGCCCGGATTGCCGGAATGACCGCCTTATTATCGGTCTGCACGATGATGATGCCATCAACCCCGCGCTGAATCATCGCCTTCAATTGCTGGTATTGGCGGTTGTCATCCTCGTTGGACAATGCCTCGAGTACCACCCAGCCGCGGTGGTACGCTTCATTCCGCAGGGTCTCGCGACTTTCCAGCCAGAAAGGGGTCGTCAAGCTATCAAACAACAGAGCAATCGTGCGTTGCTTACCTCCCGAAACCAGGTTGGTCACCGATGAATTTGATGGTGCGGCGAGGGAAGTGAGAACAAAACCTGCCGTCGAAAATACTAAAATGAAGCGAACGAACGTTGATCTTATTGTGCATTGCCATCGTTTGAGACGGCTAAACTCTGTGCCTAGCCAAAGCATTTCATGCTTTAGCCTGGCCAGGTGATGAATTTTGGAATTGAGCTTCTTGCCCATTATTTCATCGGTTTGCTGCGCATTTTTGCGATCGTTTCCCACTGGGCCTTTTGACACCACTGCGGCCGTAGTCCGTTAAGAATTTGCTCCATAATTGATGCCCCAGATCAACGAGAACGACGTCCGACAGTTCTCCGGCCGCTAAATATGGGGAGGCGACCCGGCAGCACAACCGCAGATCCTGCCGCCGCCGAAGAGTCGGAATCTCTGCAAATCGCGCACCCACATCAACGAATGTGTACCGCACTCCTACCAGCAGATTTTATAGGTTTCAGCCTTCAGCGCATACATCGTGACGTCTGTTGGCCCGACCAGCACTAAAAATTACGTTATCTGAGATTTCTCATATGGTTTATTGCCCACGACCAGCGTGGGACTTTTTCGTGATTCTCTTCCTGTTCCACCGGTTTGCAATAACCGTTTCCAGTCCGTTCCGGTTGTTGTCTGGCATAGAACCGTTTCGTTTCCACAACATGGTTTGAAAATTCACCATCCTCTATTCAAGTGGCCGGATTCCAGAATCATCATTGCCTGCGATCTCTTCAACATTCTTCCCTATATGAACCGCTTGGGCCACGGAAACGCCGGGTTTAGTGTACGTATTTCCGCTAAGCATGACGTGGCGAACGTCGTGCACATTGATTAAGTATCCAGGATTAGATAATGGTAGTGGCGAAGGAGCATTGATAATGTTGTTGATAATTTTAACTCCGTCGGTCCATCCAATGTTCATCATGTAAGGACAATAATTGTCGTCGAACGTGTTGTCGGTGATGTAAATGTTGCGGTTGCCAATAGTCCCGTCGCCATGCACGAAGATCACACCGTCCGCATTCACATTATTGCGTAGCGAGTTGTGGCGAAAGTGATTGTCCGCGACAGTTACATTCCAGGAGTAGTTGGCTTCGTTCCAGAAATATTCGGGCCCAATGCTGACGGCTGACATTCCGCATCCTTCGATGGCACAACCCCGTATCAGCCCGTCGTCTGCCTTGACCAATATCCCGCGCGAGCGGGTGTTACCCAGGGTGCAACCAATAATTTTGTATGACTTGCCACATCGCTCAGGATTCCCCGCTTTTGCCCCGGCTGGCACCGGAAGAATCTTGTCCAGTGTCAGTTCCAAATACTTATCCGGCGTCTTAATTTCGCGCATAGCAATGCATCTGGCCTGGCCGAAAAACCCGTCACTGCTCGAAATTCGCACTGGTTCGTTAATCGCAAAGCCTGCACCAAGATTTCCACTTTCCATGACAAATTTGTTCTCCGCGGTATGGATCCTCGTTCCACTTTCCATAATAAGCTTATTCCCTTCGGCCCGGATTACCGTTTGAAGGCTCCCATGAATCGCGATGCAGTCATCCAACAACACTCCATCCCAAACACAGCGTTCGATGATTGGGCCAACTCGCGTTCCGATGGAGTGGAAACCGTCCGCGGCGCAGGAAACAAGTTGCTCCTCCGTTGCTCCAGCTGGCTTTGGCCCGTGGGTTACGCGACAATCAATGTAATGATGCCCACCATCGCCGCCGGTTTCAAAGAAAGCACCGAAGCCACCGTTCTTCAATGTGATCCGTCGTATCGCGCAACTCCTGCTGTTGTTCAATTGAATGATGGACCCAACCGGATTAACGTAAATCCACCATCTCATGTCAGCGAAAGTCTTACTGTTGACACGGCACACCAACCAGTCGCCAACCGCAGCGCCGTTTGCATTGTCGGTGAACTGGCGCAACCGGTAAAGTCGTGGACCGATAAGAGCCGCTTTGTTCGCATGGCAGTCCCCAGTGCCCACCTTGAACAAACGGGTATTTGGGTCAATCACGTTAAAGGCATTATAATTGGTCAGGATGTCAGTTGGAGCTGGGTACCCGACATCAATCTGCCAATCCACATATTTTCCCTCACCATCCTCACCTATCGCTTTTATTCTACCCTGGGTGTAAGAAATTTTGGCGAACTGTAATATCGCATCCTCAATGGCGACATTGGTGCATCCGTTTAACATGACGGGGCGATGATCCATCTCTTCGAAAATGATTGTGCTGCCATTGAAGTGGATCGTCGCGTTTTCCCAACCGCTCAGTTCGATGCTATTTTTCCCCGTGGCGGGAAGCACATAAGTGCCCGGTTTGACCGTAATATCCCGCGCCCCTCTGCGGTAAGCGTTGTTGATGGCAAGAGGCAGCGCGGCTGGATCACTGGGATCGCCCACCGTTACCGTTGTTTGAGCCAGATAGGAAGCACACCCAGGCAAGCCGGCACCAATCAGCAATGTGCCCCCCAGTATAAGCGCATCGCGCCGTGAAACCTTAATCCCTATTTTCTCCCCGTCAGCTTCTTGTTTCGTTTCCATAATGGATCTCTGGAATACTGGCTACATAACATCGACCGAACAAGGAATAGCCGTTTGGAGAATAAGCATATACTTTTAAACAATTTATAAGATAAATTACATTCCGTTTTCATAATGGTTTGGCTTGCGGCAAAATGTCGGTGGTTTTGAGTCGTGTAAGGATACGCCGAATAGCGCTTGCCAAGCAATAACTCACGGCCGCAGAACGAGTAATTCTTGCCAATTTCTGAAGCCAATATACACATACCGCCTAAGTCATCTCGCATCACCTCCCGCTCTGGTCAACGCAGTGGACTTTATTGTCTCCCAACTTAAGTTTTCGCGGCCGGCTCTCTACACTCCATCCAGTCTGACCCATTTCGCATCAGAACGCGAAGATTCCACTGCCGCCTCGATAAAGGCCATTCCCATAACACCGTCTTCCACGGTCGGAAAATCAAATGTACCTTGCTGACCCTCGATTTTGGCACGGATCGCTGACACAATTTCGAGATAAATGTTAGCAAAAGCTTCGATGAACCCTTCCGGATGGCCGGCGGGAAGCCGCGTGAATTTCCTCGCCTGAGCGGAGAGTCGACTGCTGCCACGCTGGAGCATGCGCGTAGACCCACCCTTAACAGCATGCTGCAATTCGTTCGGCTGCTCCTGACGCCATGCCAGTGAACCTCTCGTACCATATACCCGGATATTTAGGTTGTTTGCCTCGCCACAGGAAACTTGCGAACAATGCAGTACTCCTTTTGCGCCTCCTCTGTAGCGAAGGAGTAAACTGGCATCATCCTCCAACTTACGCCCAGGAACAAGCGTCGCTAAATCAGCACATAACGAATGAATCTCCATCCCAGTGATATACCGACTCAAATTCTCCGCGTGAGTTCCAATATCGCCAAGACAGCAGCTCATCCCAGCCAATTCTGGATCCATACGCCACGTCGCCTGCTTTTGCCCGGTCGCTTCGATGCGGTCCAACAACCAGTCTTGGGAATATTCAGTAACAATCTTTATAATTTTGCCGAGTTTTCCGCTGCGAACGATTTCGCGCGCCTCTTTGACCATGGGATATCCCGTGTAATTGTGCGTAAGGCCGAAAATTTTTCCCGTCCTCCTCACCAGTGCGCGCAGCGCCCTGGCCTCTTTTAAATTCAGGGTCATTGGCTTGTCACATACCACATGAAAGCCGTGGGTCAAGAACGTCGCAGCCATCTGCGCGTGCAGATAATTTGGCGTGGTAATTGAAACGAAATCAATTCGTTCGCTTTCCGGTAAATCCTTCTCCCGTTTTGCCATTTCCTCGTAGTTGTCATAGACGCGCTTGGGATCGAGAAACAACTCTTTACCAGTACGACGCGAGCGACCAGCATCCGAGGAAAAGGCACCAGCAACCAGCTCGAGTTGACCATCAAGATTGGCAGCGACACGGTGGACACCCCCGATCAATGCATCGGGGCCTCCACCTATCATACCGTATCGTAGTTTACGCTTCATAAATCGCTATTGAGCTTGGCCCACACACTAAGAGTCCAATTGCCGTCGACGTCGACACCTTGGGGCAGGAGCATTCCCTGTCGTATGGTGGCTATGACGTCCCCCCGGCTGGACGATGCCGTAATAGAGATAGGACCAGCCGAACTTGCCGGTGGCGCTCCATATCGACGCCTGCGGCAGCGTTCCCGAGGTGGCGCTTCCGGGCGCTGTTGTTGCGAGGCCGCTGCTGTCTTTGACGCATCCCGCCGCGCTGGTGGTGCATTGTTCGTCGAATGTATAGTGGGCTGTCAATCCCATAGGCAAAGAATCTTATGGCCCAATCAAACGAAAGAAACGCGCGCTGTTGCTGATACCCAATGTCGACGAACACTGAACACTGGTGACGATGATCGGGTTGGATACGAGCAACCAAGTAGTGGTGAAACTCAAGTTCGTTGTGCTCCAAGGTTTGAAGTTGATTGCCCACGACGGCCAGTAAAGCGAAATCAAGTTGTTTGCTTGCGATATGTCCAGGCGAGGCGCCATACTGGTATCTATCGTGCTGTCGATTTCATAGCCTCTGGCCTGCGCCTGTGCTAATGTGTAATCATTCTCCCATGAAAGGTAAGCCACCGACACTTTCGAAACATGATAGATGTTGTTGTGGAAATGGTTGTTTGCATAGACCGGGTAACTTTCATCCGTATCACAACCGTCTATGCCCGTTTTGGTATCCCAGAACCAGGCATAATTGCCGTAGACTTCATTGCCGGTGGCGTGAATGGGGTTTCCTGATCCATCAGTGCGCCCCTGATCCATTATAAAAATGCCATAGAGTCTATTGGTGCTAACGGGGACATTCACTGTGTTTCCATAAACTGTATTACTTTCCGAGGATGAGATGAGTATTTGGCAAGCGTTCCAATCAGTAACGCCAATTCCGTTGTCACTGCAGAAATTATTCGATATAGTATTGTTCCTGCTGATCTCAACCATTATTCCGGACGCATAATTGCCAATACAGATGTTGCTTTTAATGATAATGCCGTCGGCGTCAACATCAAGCCAGATGCCAGGGCCGTCGTTGTTCGTAGCCGTGTTGCCGTCGAATGTCCCGCTGGTCGCCTCGGTTACTTTCCCTCCGCCAGCTTCAAAGCCCCAGTTTTGGTGTGAGGTGTTGTTGTTGTTAATCTGGTTGTTTTTCATCAACCAACCGCTGCCACCGCCGGCAAATCCTTCCTCGCCATTGCTATTGATCTGGTTATTGATAATCAGACTATTGGTCCCAAAATTCACTCCAACAGAGGCATTTGACTGGATAATGCAGTTTGTGACGGTCCAGGCGTTGCCAAACTCGCAGTCAACGGTCGCATACTGCAGCGCTGAATTGTAATGCTGAATCGTGAGATTCTGGATGGTTACATTGGCCGCGGTGCCTCCAAATGCCCTGCTTGCCGTGTTTCCACCGTCGAGAATGCCCACGCTTTGTCCATCAAAGACGTCCCCAGCCTTTGGAACGATGCTTTGATTAGTGTAACTGCCTGCCGAAAAAATAAATGTGGTATTGATCGGGTTAGCGTTAACTATCGACTGAATGTTATCGCTGGGATGTAAAGTGACTGCTCCTTTGGCGGAGTTGGAGCTAAACACCCAAGCGAAAGCCAGGGCGACGAGGAGATGGCAATTGATCGTTTTCGTATAATGTGAAGGTGTTTGTTTTGAGAATGTCCGATAATCTCTTTCCCTTCGTTTGGTTAGTCTATAATTCGTCATCTTGTAACACCTTCGGAAGGCGGTGCAGATTCGGGGGCAGACCCCCATGATTTGTTTGCCCTCTTACCCATTTCGAGTTCCAACAAAGCACCGTTCCTTATGTCATGCTGGCTGAACCAAGGTTTGTTCCATTCCTTGCCGTTTAGTTTTGCCGATTGTATGTACTTGTTCTCAGCAGAACAGTTGTGAGCGATAATCTTAAACTCCCTTCCATTGTCCATTTTAATCACCACTTTCGAAAATACCGGACTTCCGATGTCATATATGGACAAGCCGGGGGTCACCGGATAAAACCCCATCATTGAAAATGCGACGAAAGCTGACATTGCACCTCCATCCTCATCGCCCGGAATTCCCATCAGGTCGTTACGAAACCACATCTGGAGCAGTGATCTGATGGATTTTTGTGTTTTCCAAGGCTCCCCGGCATAGTTGTATAAATAAGGAATATGGAACGATGGCTCGTTGCCCATTGAAAACTGTCCGACATTACCGGTTTGATCTGGAAACTGCTGGTAAAATTTCCATTTTTCCCTTCCCAGCGGTTCCGCGAACGTAGCATCCAAACCCGTAATGAACGCCTTTCTGCCGCCCATGAGGTCTACAAAGTCGGCCAAATTATACTGTAATCCCCATCGGTAGGTCCATCCGTTGTTTTCATCGTAATAATCGCGGGCACCCAGTCCGCCTGAAGTTACATAACTGAAAGGCTCTATGAATTGCCCTTGATCGTCCTTGGGATGGAAAAAATGCGTTTCCGGATTAAACAGATTTGTATAATCGTATGAGCATTTAAGAAAATAATTGTAGTCATTGGTTTTTCCCAACACCCTTGCTATTTGTGCCAAACACCATGAATCATAGGAATTACCCAGCGTCACAGGCACCGTCTGTCGCCTTTCAAAGGAATTCACATTAGGGTCGGTTTCTCGTTCACCTTCCCTTAAGGCGGGTAAATACCCATGCTCGTGATAAAAGCGGTCCAATTCCCCGGCAGGCATTGTCGACCATGGGAGCAGTGTTTTTTCTGTCATAGCCGCTTTACAGGCCTTGTATGCTTGCTCCAAGGCGAATCCTCTCAACCCTTTCTGATAGGCGTCGAGTACAGAAACTACGACGTGGTTGCAGTTCATCATGGGTGCATCTCCGGTTACACTGGGAAAAGTAGGCATCCAGTCATGAGCCGATTCCCCGGCCATCCTGATGTATGAATTTAAAATATTCATTTCCAGTTTTGGCTCGGTTAGCACGCGCAAGGGGTGCGCCGCACGGAAAGTATCCCATATCAAGTCGTCAGTATAAAAGGGTGTCCCATTGTCGCTGTGTATCTTCCCATCAAATCCGCTGAAATATCTTCCAGCTTCCGAAATACACACTGGTCTCTCATAAGTTCGATAGAGCGCCGTATAAAAACCTGTCTTCTCATTCTCTGAACCACCTTCGACTAGCATTTTTCCAAGCGCTTCGTTCCACATCCTCCGCCCTTCTTCCAATAATGGTTTTAGATCGTATGACTTGATTTCACTTTCCATGTTCCTTCGGGCCTGGTTTTCATCAATATATGAAATACCATACCGGATATGCAAAGAGGGCGTCTTGTCACCGAATTTCAGTACTATGGCTGCATCTTTTCCTGATGATGCGGTCTGACTCAAGTCCATCTTTCCATCTTTCAAGACACCTGCATTCGCGGGTTTGGTTTCCGGTTCGAGCCAAATATACGCTTTAATATTGTTTGCTAATGTCTGGTATCCCGATACCGCTTCCCCATCCCATCTCAATTCTCCATCTTCAGTACTGAGTGTCAAGTAAACAGGTTTTTCCCGCTCAAATTTCATCTCATAGAGTGCCGCCTGGCGGGAAGGTGCAAAGCGAATCTGGATTTGTTCTTTATCCAAATAAACGGAATACATGTAAGGTGTTATTTTTTCCTGGTCATAGCTATATGACATTACTGGTTCAATTTCATTTTCATCCCCTTGGAAAGGACTTATGTTGAATGCAAAACTCCCGCGATAACGGGTCAATACCACCGGCAATCCCCGTAACAGGGTACCGGTGTAATCATCCCGTTGGGGATAAACACGCAACAAACTATTTGGCAAACTGACAGTCGGGTGGGTCGGATATAGCAGAACGCTGATGTTCCCGATGTATGGGTTGACATAGTCAACCGGTTGTAATTCCCCTTTCGCAATCACACCGGATGTAATGATAAATACGCACGGAAACACCCATGATTTTCGCAATAAGAATTTTGTCATAATCTCGTTCGCTGCTTGAAGTGTGTAATCAATGCATCGTTGCTCAACGCGGTTCGCTTCATTGAATGGCTTTAATTATTTCAGCTAGTCAGTTTGGTTTTTTATTGATCATCCCCATTTTATCTGGACCAAAAAATTCATCTTCTAACATCAAGCTGAGGCAATGGTAAATGGGCAGATGCAATTCCTGAATCAAGTAAGTGTCATCCGCTGGAACCTTGATGCACATGTCGCAAAGCGGATTTAGAAGCCCCCCCGTTCTGCCGGACAACCCTATGCAATGCAATCCCCGCGCCCGTGCCGTCTTCATCGCAGCGCAAACATTCTGGGCGTTGCCGGAGGTGCTCAAACCAACGAGGACATCGCCCGTCCGTCCCAGTCCCCACACAAGTTGCGCATAGGTCAGCTGGGGGTCAACATCGTTGCCGAACGCCGTGCTCAACGACACAAATCCGGTCAATGGAATTGCAGGCAAAGCACCTTGAAGTTTCAGGCGCAGTTCAGGCGGGAGTGTTTGATGTTCACGCGGATCCAAGGGGCGTTTGCTGCCGAAGCCCTTGAGCAATTCTCCCGCCCAATGTTCGGCATCGGCCGCGCTTCCACCATTGCCAGAAAGGAGTAGCTTGCCGCCTTGTGCGAACGAATCGCGCATGACTGCAAAGACACGCTCAATATCCAAAGTGCAAACAGCCAACTCAGGATGATGCTCCAACAAAATCGAAAGATGTGGATTCATGTTGCCAGCGTGGCAATGGACAAGGCGGCATAATCGCCAATGTGTTCACCCAAGACCGCCGGAACGATTTCACAGACAGCCAAGGTGCCCGGCAATGCCTCCTCTTGAATTACTTTTTTAGCAACCGGCCAAAGCCGATCTCGTTTTCGCGTGAAAATGCTCCCAATAACGATCCGTTCCGGATTAAGAATATCAAGAATCACCGCCAGCCCTTGTCCGAGCCTGCTGGCGCAGATTTCAATAACTTTCAAGGCAACCGGATCCCCCTTATCGGCGAACTCAAAAACCTCGCGTGCGTCGCCAGCCTTTAGGCCGTGCTGCTGCGCCAGACGCACAATGCCGCCGCCACTGCAAAATCCTTCAAACGATCCTTTCTTGCCGTAGCCGAGCGGTCCATCTTCCGCCAGACGGATGTGGCCGACTTCACCGGCTAAGTCGTTGGTACCGGAGTAGAGCCGCCCATCGAGGATTAATCCGGCGCCCAATCCCGTGCCAAACGTCAGAAACACCATATTGTTCACACCCCGACCGGCTCCCCATTTCCATTCAGCGTAAGCACAGGCGTTCGCGTCGTTTTGCAAAAAGGCAGAGACGCCGAAAACTTTGCTGAAATGGCCGGTTATGGGAACTTCATCCCAACCTGGCAAATTCGGCGGCCCAATGACAACCCCCCGCCGGCTATCCAGCGGACCGCCACAACTGATGCCAATTGCCGCAGGCTGAAAATTTTTGGACTCGAGCAATTCATCGGCGACTTTCTCAAGCTTGGCTAGAACGGCTTCCGGGCCAGCGGGAGTAGCAAACATAGCTCGTCCTAGGACGCGCACATCCTCCCCCTCTGGTCGTCCTAGAATCACGGCGCACTTCGTGCCACCAATGTCAAACCCCAGCAAACAATCCGTCATCACAAGCTCTCCTCCAGCGCGACATTCGTTGCAATAGGTGTTCCTTTATCAACAGGCAGAGCCTTCTTTTGTCTTCCGGCACGGTAGCCATACAATCCATAAAATGCTACGTAGGCGAAAGCGCCCATTGGCACAATGAATGAGAGTTGTATGCCCATTTTGTCCGCCACCAAGCCCTGTAAAGGCGGGAGCAATGCCCCACCCAGGATGGCCATAACAAGCAGGGAGGAAGCCTGGCTTTTCAACGGTCCCAATCCTTCAATGGCCAGTGAGAAAATGTTTGACCACATCACGGAGCAGAACAGACCGATGCCGAGGATCGCCCATTTCGCCATGTCACCAGAAGCCAGCACACCGACAAGCAATAGCGCAATGGCGATCACACTGAACAAAGCAATCATCCGATTGGCACTAGCCTCACCGAGGAAAAACGCCACCAATAGAATCGCCAGCAAGGTGCCGTAGGACAGGGCATTTTCCCTTCCAGAGATCAGCCAGATGGTGACAAAGGCCAGCACAGGCACCAGCACCACCAGCAGATGCCGTAATTGTTTCCTCATGTCGCTCAAGGCAAACGCGCCCATGAAACGGCCAATCATCAATCCTCCCCAATAAAAAGCCAGGAACCGGCTGGCGGTTTCGTGATTCAAACCCCCGAGCTTAGGCAACGCCAAATAGTTGATCACCGTACTACCGACACAGACCTCGGCTCCGACATACATAAAAGTGGCGAGCACCCCCAACACCGTGTGGGGATGCTTTAGCGCGCCTGCTCCTTTGCTGATGTTTTCGGTGTTGGTGAAGCTTGGAAGATGCATGAACTTGAAAAATACCGCCAGCAACACAAAGACTACCGCGAAGCAAAGGTAGGGAATTTTGACCGAATCTGCCCCGTGCATCGTCGGGGTGGTGAAAAATGTGAAAATCAACCAGCCGCCAACAATAGGAGCGATCGTCGTGCCAAAGGAATTGAATGCCTGGGACAAATTGAGCCGGCTTGAGGCTGTTCGCTCCGGCCCAAGGATCGTTACATAAGGATTGGCGGCGATTTGCAACATGGCAAAACCGAGTCCGACAATGAATAACGCCAGCAGAAAGAACGGATAAGAAGTCAGGATGGCTGCCGGATAAAACAGTGCACTGCCAAAGGCGGCGATCAGCAAACCTGTAATCACTCCATTCTTGTATCCCATCCGATTGATCGGATCGCCCGAAACCAGAGAGATTACATAATAAATCAGCGAACCGACGGTATAAGCTCCGAAGAAGGAAAACTGGATCAACATTACATGAAAATAATCCAAAGTGAATGCTTCCTTAAATCGCGGAATCAGGATGTCATTCCACACCGTCATGAATCCCCACATGAAGAAGAGGATGGTCATGATGGTAAAGGGCATGCGATAGGTCTGCGCACCGGCAGCTTGCGCGGATAGCCTTGTTTCTTCGACGTTAATGGTGTTCATGGTTCAATCTAGTGCGTCAATTCTTGTGCGGGCCGATCAGCCTGCGCCGTGGCCCAGGTTCGGTTGGGCGTCGGTCCCATGACCAGAATCAGCTTTCCGCCGTGAACGATTTCCTCGTGGCTGATCCAGCTCCGGTTGAGTGGCCGACCGTCAAATGTTGCAGACTGGATGTAAATGTTTTCCGGCGAGTTATTTTCGGCCTCCATCGAAAAGGTACGGCCCGGATAGTATTTGGGATCAAGTTGGATCGTCGCCTTATCTACAAGCGGGCTGCCAATCACGTATACTCCGCTTGCCGGATTCACCGGATAAAAGCCCAGGGCTGCGAACAGATACCAGGCCGACATCTGCCCGCAGTCGTCATTGCCACAAAGTCCCCCCGGAGTGCTGGCATAGAGTGTGGTCGCGATTTCGCGGACTCGAGCCTGGGTTTTCCAAGGCTCGCCTGCATAGTCGTATAAATAGGTGACGTGGTGGCAAGGTTCGTTGCCTTGGACATATTGTCCGATCAAACCTGTGACATCCCCGGTAAAGCCGCTACCATAAACCGTCGACTTCATGGTGAACAATTTGTCGAGCCGCGAAACAAACGCCTTATCTCCACCCATCAACGAAATCAAGTCGCACGGATTTTGTGGCACAAACCACGTATATTGCCATGCATTCCCTTCGGTATAATCACCGCCCGCATCACCCGCGTGCGATATCTTCAATGTATCAAACGGTTCTACCCAGGTTCCATCCGAGTTTCGCCCTCTCATTAGTCCGGTGGATTTATCGAAAAGATTCCTATAAAACATAGACCGCTTGCTGAACAGTTCGTAATCCGATTTCTTGCCGAGCATTTTGGCCATCTGCGCAACGCACCAATCATCATACGCGCATTCAAGCGTCCGCGAAACTGACTCCTCTTTAACCAAATCCGATGGAAGATAACCATATCGCATATATAAGTCCCATTGCGATTTGGGGTGATTTACCGTCGAAGAGGTTTTCATTGCCGCATAGGCCCGCTCGGCGTCCGTTTTGCAAATGCCCTTTAAATAGGCATCCACGATAACCGGGATGGAATGGTTACCGATCATGCAGTACGTCTCCCGCCCTCCGTAGGTGATCATCGGGAGCATCTGTTGCCCCGTCAGATCGAAATGCAGGAGCATGGACTGAACGATGTCGTTGTCCCTCCGTGGTTGTAGCAGCGTCAGCAACGGCTGTTCCGCCCGAAATGTGTCCCACAACGACAAATCCGTATAATAATCAAACCCCTCGGCTCGATGCACCTGATGGTCCGGCCCGCGAAACTGTCCGTCCACATCGCTGAACACAATCGGCGTCAACTGAGTGTGATACAGCGCCGTGTAAAATATTTTCTTCATATCGGCGTCTTTGGTTTCCACCTGAATTTTGCCAAGTTCCTGAGCCCATCGTTCCCTTGCTGCCGCCGCTACTGCGTCAAAATCCCAAGTGTTCACCTCGGCCCGCAGATTCTTCCGTGCGCCTTCAACACTCACTGTAGACAGCCCCACTCGAATTACTATCTTCTCCCCAGCCTTGGTTTGATAATCGAAATGAGCCTTGAGGCCGAGACCTTGGGCCTCATTGCCGCCAACTTCTTTGCCTGCTACCTGGATGCCTGAAGTCGCAAATGGCTTTGAAAATTCCGCCACAAAATAATACTCCGCCACCCCGGCCGGTCGAAAGCATTCGTCGGCAAGTTCCTTCCGATACCCGCTGATGGTGTGATCGTTCTCGATCGTCAGCAGGGTATCAGTCGGATGGTTGCCAATGCCGTGATACAAATCCAATATCACGTGGGCGTTGGTCGTTTCGGGAAACGTATATCGTTGAAGCCCGACTCGTGTCGTAGCGGTCAATTCCACATTCACGTTAAATTCTGGCAGAAAGACGCGGTAATAACCCGGACGCGCCTCCTCGTGATTATGGGAAAAAGGAGTGAGACGCCCCGCGCCGGGCGTCTTCCCCGAAGATAGCTTTAGTTCCCCAACCGTTGGAAGGAACAGGATATTCCCCATGTCCGGACAACCGGTGCCGGTAAGATGATTTAAGGAAAACCCCAATAGATTGGTATCCTCGTAACGGTAGCCAGAACAATAATCCCAAGCGTTAATCGTAGCCACTTGGTCGGAGGCAAAGCCACCTCCGGCGTCCGGGGCAGTGGTATCCGGGGACACTTGAACGAAACCAAAAGGAACTGCTGCACCTGGGTAGACGTGACCGCCGGCACCGGTTCCGATCATCGGATTTACAAAGTCGACCGGCGCTTCAGCGCGACTGACAGCAGCAGAAAACAGGAGCGCACCACTGTAAACATTCAGGAGTGCACACAAAAGTATCCACCTGACGGCTAAGCCTTTCATATCGGGTGTTTTCTCATTTAACTTAGCGCGGCACTCCTCAAAACCATGCCAGACTTTGACGTCGTATTCTCGCGATAAGGATTGGTTCGGTCTGGTTCGTTCATTGGTTCTTATTTCTCGACTAAATGAATGTTCATAGACGACTTCTCTAGCTCTTTAACTCCAAGGCAACGTAGAATGTTTTATGCACATGATTCTCCGGCATGTCCACGTACTCACCATCTTTCAAGTTCTCGTCTCGGATCTGAACACTTAAGGAGATACCTTTCCCATCGGGCCCAATGGCGACATCCTGACTTATGTCCTTTACGGAACCTCTCATGCTCCAACGTTCAACTTTGGCCACGTTGCCCTTTTGAACGGCTGGGAATTGAAGTGTCACATGCGGATCACCAAAATCTAGATGGATCGAGTTCCCTTCGATATCGATGAATATGTTGGCCTCGTTGCCAGGTACAAAATGAATCGCCGCAACAATCCGCCTCTGGTCGACTATAAATGTTTCTATCGAACTGAGGTTCTCGTTAAGCTCAGGCTTCAACGGGGGCTCGCTGCTGATGTTCTCATAGAGCTTGAGCGAGTTCCCATTCAAAAGTTTGCCCAATGCCAACAGGCTCGCCCCATGCACAGACAGCCTGTTTCCGGTAAGCAACGAGCGTCCATAACCATAGGCTTTCGGATCATCTGGAGATCCCATCGCAAAATAGAACATCTTGTATTTGTTCTTTCCTGGATCGTTGCGCAGACACCACTCAACAAAGCGAGGGTAGGTATTCCCGACGAAGTTTGGGTCCGACGAAAAGCCCACTTCCGTCTGCCAGATGAACTTCTCAAAACCGCGCTTGAGGCATTCCTTCCGAAGATAGTTATATGCTGTAACCGGGAAATAATGGACATCCAGAACGTCGACACTATCCCACGCCTTGTGTTTGTCCAGCAAGGCAATGTAGTCACGAAGATTCCCGCCACATGGCCAGCCACCATAGACCACCTTACCACCCAGTTCATGGATTATGCTCGCCGCCGGCAGATGGACCCGCTGCATATAGGCATCGAGATCCCCATACCAAAAGCCACTGGTGGGATACGCCTCGTTCCAGATCTGAAAGAATTTAAGATTATACGGCGCCGCCTGCAAGTAGCTTACGCAGCGCCGGACGTAATCCTCCCAGTCGGCGCGACGGCTCTCGGCAATGGGCACCTTGGGATTTTCAAGGTCCTCTTCACCCCTAAGCACCCACGCGCCTTCTTTACCCTTTACCCACGTCTGCACCCGTACCCGCCCATTCGGTTGACTTTGGCGGACAAACTTACGGTCCTTGTAAAAAAATGTTCCGTCGCCTTCCCCCGCCCAGGGCGCGGTGTAGCCTAACATTGGCAGGAAGTGTCGGCCGGCAGCAGCGTAGGCGACCGCAAGTCTGCCGAATTTCTCCAAATATTCCTGACGGTATTCTCCCCTTTGGGGCTCATAATCATCCCAGGCGATATCCAATCGATCCCAAGAGAGCGCTTCCTTCACTTCTGGAAACACATGAAACCTATCCTGTGATCCTTGGACCGTTCCCGATGCCTCGGCGAAATTAAAGTTTCCACTCTCAGATCCATCAACCAAAACTGATCCGCCTTGGTTGGAATTGGAGCTGGCTTCCCCCGAGACGGTTGCCCCATCAGGTTCTGCGGCTGACAATGGGACAGGTTGCAGCCCCAGCAAGGTCGCCCCAGCGCTGGTTAGGATCGTGCTCGCAAGGAATTGCCGCCGCGTAACGCTTTTATCAATCAATATGGTCTTCATAAGCTCTCTCCGAACAACCTAATCATGAAACCCATTCATGCCGGCAAGCGGTTAACCGTTTGTGCCAACTACAAGGATTATGGATTTGGTGTCTGTGTGGACGACAACGAAACGGAGACATAAAACGTTTTAATGATTCCCGAACTGTTAGCCACGATCGCATCGGGATTTGTATCCGCGACCGGGACTGTAACCGTCATTTTCCCATTTCCATCATTCACAAATCTCAAGGAAGATTCGGTTCCTACCACATCGACTCTTTTCGCTGCCGTTTCGGCATTTACTAGACTACTTGGAAAAGTAATTTTGATATCGGTTCCTCTCGCCCCGTGGATTGCGATAATGACGTTATTATCAACTCGAAATCCTTCGATTGAGCAGGAATATATTTGCGATCCGTAATCCTGGGTCAGGTTAAACTTAAGATGGCGATTATTCGTAAACTCAGTGAACCTCTTGACCTTTACTCCGTGGAGAAGTGAACAAAGAGTATGAAGGCATTTCCCATGAAGAGAGAGGCTGGAATCGCTGTCCCGGTTCATCAAACTCAGATTGTCGCCTTCGTTCCAGGCATACCACATCAGCTTAAACTGATCGGGTTTTACCCACCGGTCCAATGCCCAATAATAGAATCTCATGTAGTCATTTGGGATAACAGTAGCATCCGATGTATATCCGCATTCGGCTTCCCATATACCTGGAGTAACTCCGTGAAGTTGGGCTTGATCATACAGAAAGACTAAATCTTTAAGAGGGTAATAATGATTATCAATATATTCACACAATCCCCAGACGTTGTTCCTGGTTAGCCCGCCGACTAAAGATTTGATCCCCTGACTAGAGCCATGCCCACCGTAAACTACTTGGCATCCACTAAATTGATGGACAGCATTCGCACCCGGAATAAGACAGGTTTGTATATAGCTGTCTATATTATCATTCCACCAGCCATTTGGGTCAGGTTCGTTCCATATTTGAAATATTCTCAGGTTGTAAGGCGCTGCTGATAAATTTGATACAACCCAACTTACATAATTTGACCAATCCTGGCTATAGACACTGGAGAAATTGGAATTCGTAGTTCCCGTCCACGAAGGAGGCGCGCCAAGTATGACCGGGAAGGCGGTGATACCGTTGGTCTGATACTCGAGAACCGCCTCTTTTATCTCGTCCATCATCGATTTATTGAAACTTCCTTTCCTCGGCTCCATGGAGTTCCAATGGATATCCACGGCACCCCCGCGGGCCCATTTCAGAGGAATCGACGGATTGATTGCAGGGGGCAGATGATCTACTCCGATGAAATTGTCGAAATTGCAAACTGAAGCGGATGAAGTTTGGGCTGACACATCGCGCAATAATACCGCCCATAAAGCAATCACTATTCCAAATATCGTCAGGCGTTTGGAGAGTGAGTTCCTGCATGTTTCGACCAGAATAGTATTTAAACCTTTTAATGGTCTGCCGACCCATCTATGTCTAAAGATTGTACCCATGCAATTTGTGTCTTCCGCGATGTTTGTCGTTGCGACAGTAATCATAAGTTGGGGTCCGTGGCTGGTAGCTTTACGTATCAATTACTTTGTCTTAGACGGAAGAATTGACTTTCATTAGTGGGAGCGACGCTGACTGAATACCATCCGTTACTCATCATTGGAACGGCGATAACTGACTGCCAGCCTTCCGTCGGTTGAACGGAGCATTCCAGACTATAGAATTGTCCCATTGGCAATGCTGGCCACGAAATGTTGATGTTACCGCCGGAGTCAACGGCCGTCAAACTGGGGCGATTACAAGTAACCACCACATAGAATATGTACGATCTTTTGTTGAGGTCAGTCCATGTTTGAATTGGGCTTGAAGCGCTATCAACTGGAGTCGTTGTCACCACGAGTTGTCCACCGCCATATGATATTGTAGGCGTGGTCGAATACCCCGCCATGTCGATTCGTTCCACACTTGCCACCTGCCCGGATGATGTTATTCCCGGGTAGGTTAGTTGAAGGCTGTAGCTGCTGGGATTGCCGGGAACATCATTGGTATTAAGAAAAATGACGGATACGAACTTATTTCCCGATTGGAAGGAGTGAATGCTTTTCGTTGCGGATTTGATATAACCATTCTCATATCCGTCATAAATCGCTGTAAGACCCTTATTATTCAGCACATTTGTGTATCTCACTATCGAGTTAGTCGTAAACATATTCGCCAATGCCTGTAATGGCGCTCCCTGCCATAGATTGGTCCCGGAATACAAACAGCAATGATAGCCACCTGCATTTGCAACATCCGGCGCCGAGTCTGCAAACCACATGAGCTTGACTCCATTTCCACCAACCATGGGCTGGCCAAGCGACCAATAAAGTGTTCTGGTGTAAAGAAAGGGAATCAGATAACGATTTTGATCAAATCCACACTCTGTCTGCCACATGCCCAAAGTAGAATACCCACGGCTTACCGCCGCGTTGTAAACAGTAGCCATATCATTTGCGGAGTAGTAATGAAGATCCAATACATCGATATCTCCCCAGGCAGAATAAGTGTCAAGCCAACTGATATATTCACCCGTGGAAGTCGTTGCCCCCGATGGATATCCACCATAAACCACTTTACCGCCCAGGGAACGGATGACTTGGGACGCCGGCTTTAGGACATTGGTAAAGTAATCTGCAATACTGCTTCCCGACCAAAACGTGCTGTTGGGATAGGCCTCGTTCCATACCTGAAAATAAACCACTCCATGCGCCCGTAACTCGCTGACGACCTTTGTCACGTAATTTGTCCACAGCGGAACGGCTTGCGCGCTGACATACTTATTCCCACCGGAAAAAGAGGTCCCATATCCAAGCCCGGGCAACACCGTGACTCCAATCGAGGCATAAGCGTCCACCTCTCCAGCATAAGCATCAAGTACCGACTGTTCCCAATTCCCCTGAGTCGGCTCCAAATCCTTCCACTCAGGTCCAAATCGTTCCCAACCTACCGCTCCACTGGTATGTAGTGGATCGTTTGTGCCCATATCACTGTTAACCCCTGACAATTGATTGAAAGTTATAGCTGTTACAACTCCAAAATTTGTTGTAGCTCCCAAGTTGGTCACCGTTAAATTGTCGATCGCTCCCGAGAAATGCACATCGCCCGGCGTAGCGGTGGTCATCTGAAGCCGAATCGGACCGCTGCCATCCCCTACATAGTTGAAACTGTACGG
>Ga0209517_10002881_pt1 | contig 23722 bp, 21 predicted proteins | sample PeaSoiMetSII2010_FD_187695 | JGI IMG/M metagenome (GOLD analysis project Ga0209517, IMG submission 187695) | Peat soil microbial communities from Weissenstadt, Germany - SII-2010 (SPAdes) (version 2) | ecosystem: Environmental > Terrestrial > Soil > Wetlands > Peat | place: Germany... | reverse complement strand
GCCGCCGTATTCCCCGGACTTCAACCCCATCGAAAAGTGTTGGTTCCAGGTCAAGCAAAGGTTGCGAGCTTGGAAGATCCGCCAACTGGAATTGCTGGAGCATGCCGTGGCCGCGGCCCTTACTGCGGTGAATTCAGAACACGCAACAGCCCATTTTCGCCACTGCGGCTATGGTCTATAAATACTCAGAAAATGGTCTAGCCGCCGCTCACTGCGCTATCGGCCACGACGCCCCAATGCTCCCACACCGGCGCACCGGTGAGTTCCCGCAGTGTGATGGAGGTTGGGCCTTCGGTCACTTCGCGCGCCAGAATCACTTCGCCACCGGCGCTCGCCACGCGCGCGCCGATGATTTGAATGGGCGCTCCGGCGGGGAAATTCGTCTTGAAGATTTTGATGAAATCGGCGGGGCCCAGGTACACGTCGGCCACGCCGGTTTTCACTTGCACCGTAAGATGCACGCCGGCCAGGGGACTGCCGGCCGGCACCTGGCGGACGCCCGTAATCACTGCCGACATACGGACCTCCGCCGAGGGATTGTAGACTGGCTCCGGGCTATTCGAGGCCGCGGCTACCAGGCCGCCAAGAGCCAATAGGGACACGCCTAGCGCAATACGAGTGTTGCTCGGTTTCATAAGGATTCTCCAGTTGTGGTCTTCAGTTATCGCGGCTGTGTTCTATGCGCCGCTTGATCGGTTTCAGAACGTCTCTACCTTCACTTCCCTACAATTGGAAAGATGTTCGCAGGCGCGCGGAGGTTACAGGAGCGGGGCGCTACGCTGGTCTGGCCGGGGTTCGCTATTTTGGCAGTTTTGTTCTATGCCATTCCGCTATTCAGCGGCCAGATGTCGATTCATTGGGATCTGGCGGACGTCTCGTATCCCGTGCAGAAATACTTCGCCGACGCGGTGCGCGGCGGACGTCTGCCGCACTGGACTCCGTATCTGTTCTCGGGCATGCCGTTTCTCTCCGACCCCGCCGTCGGCGCCTGGTATCCGCTGCACTGGCCGTTCTTCCTGGCAGGCATCACGCCGCGATCGCTGGTGTGGGAACTGACGCTGCACGCCTTCATCGCGCTGACCGGAGCGTACCTGCTCGCGCTGCGCTGGTTCGACAACGTGATCCCGGCGGCGCTGGCCGGGGTGCTGTACGCGTTCAACGGATTCTTCGCCGCGCACACCACGGAGCTGGGATTGTTCGAAGCTGCGTCGCTGCTGCCGTGGCTGTTGTGGGCGGCGCTCTCGGCGACCGAGACTGGCGCAATCGATGCCTACGCGTTGACCGCGCTAGCGGCGGGGTTCATCGTGCTCACCGGACATTTCGGCGCGGCGGCATTTTGCGGCCTCGCTTTGGTGGCGCTTCTCGCGGCAGCGCGCGAAAACGTGTCGCGCACCTTGCTGGCGTTGGGCGCTGCGGGGGCGGGCGCATTTTTACTCGGCGCGGTGGTGCTGTTGCCGTGGTTCGAGATCAACCATTTTGCGACTCGCTTCCTTGTAGATCAGCCCGGCGCCGGCAGCGCCCCTCTTCAACCCAAGGCTCTCGGTACGCTGATGTCGGCCGACTACTTCGGGCTGATGTCGGGCAATTACAGCGGGCCTGAGGGCATCCGCCTCAGCTATTTTTACGGCGGGCTGCTGGCCGTGCCGCTCGCCGTGGCTGGCATGATCCGCAGGAAGAAGCTCGTCGCGCTGGGGGCGCTGATTGTTCCGGCGCTGTGGTACGGCTTCGGCCCCGTCGCTGGACTCGCTCGGGTGCTCGCCAAGCTCCCCGCCTTCCGCGAGGCCGGAGCGCCCGCCACAATCTGGTTTGTGGTCGCGCTGGGCATCGCGCTGGCTGCCGCTTCGGGCGCGGTCTGGATCGGCGAACACGCCTCACGCAAGCGTCTGCCGTACGTACTGCTGGTCCTGAGCATCGCGGACCTGTGGTTCTGGAATCAGTACAAGAATCCGCTGACCTTCGCGCACGCCAGCTACTCGGAACTATACGGGCGCCGTCAGGAGAGCTTCGAAGCCCACTTGAAGGATGTCAAGCAGGGCTTCTACCGCATCTGGGCCCCCGAGCCGATCGCCAGCTTCGGGCCGCTCGACGGCGCGCTGACCGGCCGAACGGAAAGCACTTGGGGCGCGGGGTTGCTCGAACTCAACCGCCACGCCGAGTACATGCGTGCGATCGTCTCCAATCCCAGTCTGCTGAACGGGCTCTCGATCACCGACTTGATCGACGTCGGACGCGGCATGCTGGCGGGAAACCCCGCGGCGCTGGAACGGGTGACGGCTCCGCACGAGGTGACGTTCGTACGCGAACCCGGCGAGGCTCGCGCAGCTTTAGCGAAGCTGAATCAAGACGACTCCGCTGTGCTCGAGGCCCCGAAGCGATCGCTCGACCGGGGTCCGATCGAATTGCGAATCACCGGTTATCAAGAAGCCGGGTATCGCGTTCACTACACTGCGGTCACCGAGAGGCTGCTGCGGATCTCGGTTCCCTATGCTCCCGGGTGGCGAGCGACGGTGGACGGCCGAGACGTCGATGTAGTTCCAGCCGATTATGCCCTCTGCGGCGTCTTCGTCCCCGCCGGCGAGCATGTTCTCGAATTTCGGTTTCGTCCTGCGAGTTTCGGACTGGGAGCCGGACTGAGCCTTGCGGGCTGGCTGCTGGCGCTGGCTGGCCTCGGGTTTGGTGGACGACGGGCTACTTCCGCAACGCGAACGTAACCAGCGTCTGGCCCGCGGCGATGGCTACGTATTGGCGTCCGCCGACGGAGTACGACATCGGGCCGGCCGAGATCTGGCCGCCTAGCGATGCGCGCCACAGCATGGCTCCGGTCTTGGCGTCGAGCGCGAAGAAGTAGCCTTCGCGGCCGCCCGCAAACAGCAGATCCGTAGACGTGGTGAGGATGCCGCTGTCGGTGACGTCGGCCATTTTGAATTCCCACTTCATGTCGCCGGTCTTGGGGTCCATGGCGCGTATGGCGCCGTAGCCGTCCTCTTCCCGCTGCAAATGTACCTGCGGCGATTTGATCATGGGCACGGGTGAGCGCGGAAACGCTCCGGCGAACACCTGTCCTTCGGTGTAGTTGACGGGCTCCTTCACGTAGACCGAGGTGTAGTTCACCCAGCTCGGAATGTAGAACAGTCCAGTGCGCGGACTGAACGAGGGCGAATACCAGTTGGTGCCTCCCTGGTTGCCCGGCGAAATCAACGTGCCTTCGGGAGTCGGGACTTTGCCGGGAACGCGCTTGGGGCGGCCCTTCTCGTCGAAGCCGTCCATCCAGTTCACCTTGACGAAGGGCTTACCCAACAGGAACTGGCCGGAGGTGCGGTCGATCACGTACATCAGACCGTTGCGGTTGGCCCACATCATCACCTTGCGCGGCTTGCCTTGCCAGTCCATGTCGGCCAGTACGGGAACTTGCACGGAATCGAAATCGAATTCGTCATGCGGCGAAAACTGGTAATACCATTTGAGCTTGCCGGTGTCGGGGTCGAGCGCCACCACGCAGTCGCTATAGAGATTGTCGCCGGGGCGGGCGTCGCCATTCCAATCCGGGCCCGGATTGCCGATGCCCCAGTAGGTCAAGTTGAGATCGGGATCGTAGGACCCGGTGACCCAGACGGAGCCGCCGCCTGTCTTCCACGAATCTCCACCCCAGGTTTCGTGACCCGGCTCGCCCGGGCCCGGAATGGTGTTGAAGCGCCAGGCTTCCTTGCCGGTCTTTACGTCGAAGGCGGCGATGAAGCCTCGGATCCCGTACTCGCCCCCGGCCACGCCGACGATCACTTTGTCCTTCACGATCAGCGGAGCGTGCGTGACGGCGTAACCGGCTTCAGGCTTGCCCACTTCGGTTTGCCACACCAACTTGCCGGACTTTGCATCAATCGCAAGCAGCTTTGCGTCGATCGTGCCCATGAACAGCGTGTCGCCCAGGATCGCGAGGCCGCGGTTCACGCGTCCGCAACAGGGGCGCGCCTCGCGCGAGGGCGTGTAGGAATAAATCCAGAACACGCGCCCTGTAGCCGCATCGAGCGCGACTATGTCGTTGGGCGCCTGCACGGTGTACATGATGCCATCCACCACCAGCGGCGTAGCTTCGAATTTTTCGAGCGAGCGGGCCTGGAAGATCCATTGCATCTCGAGATTCTTGGCGTTGGCCGGCGTGATCTGGGTGAGCGCGGTGTGGCGCTGGCTCATGTTGCTGCCGGAGTAGGTGAGCCAGTTCTGCGGCTCCTTGGCCGCGTTGAGGAGGCGGTCGAAAGTGACTTGAGCGTTCAGGAGAACGGGGGCGCAGACCAGAAAGGCGCACGCGGCGAGTGACGACATGGACGGATGACTCCTTTTGGACGGCTCTCCATTATCTTACTCCGCGCTATCCTGTTCTTCGATGCGCACACTAATGGTGATAGCGGCGCTGACGGCTTGCGCTTGCGGTCCCGCTTCGGAAGCCAGCGTCCCTGAATACGGCTACGAAGTAGTTCATACCTACCCCCACGATCGGGGGGCCTTCACCGAAGGGTTGTTCTACCTGGACGGACTACTCTATGAGAGCACCGGACTCGAAGGGCAATCCTACATTCGCAAAGTGAAGCTCGAAACGGGTGAGGTGCTGCAGCAGTACACACTGCCCGCCGAGATCTTCGGGGAAGGCATCGTCAAGTGGAAGGATAAGCTGGTTCAGCTTACCTATAAGACGGAAGTCGGGTATGTGTACGACTTCAACACGTTCGCGCAGAGGAGCGAGTTCCACTATCCGGGCGAGGGCTGGTCGCTGACCACTGACGGAAAGGTCCTCTATATGGACGATGGGACCTCCCAGATTCGCGTCTGGGACCCGGAGACGCTCGCAGAGAAGGGCCGCATTACGGTGACGGACAATGGCGTCCCGGTGGATCAGCTGAATGAGCTCGAGTGGGTGAAGGGCGAGCTGTTCGCCAATATCTGGAAGAGTTCTAAGATCGCGCGCATCGATCCTAAGACCGGGCATGTGGTGGGGTGGATCGATCTCACCGGCCTGCTGAATGTCCAGGATCGGATCAAGGAGGGTCCGCTGGCTACGGATGTGTTCAACGGCATCGCCTACGACGCCGAGCACGACCGGCTCTTCGTTACCGGGAAGCGCTGGCCGAAGTTGTTCGAGATCAGGCTGGTGAAGAAGGATCTGCAATAGGGGGCGGCGTCACGAGATTTCGGCTCTGACTGAACGGCAGCTCGCTCGGAACGCCGGCTGAAAAGGCGGCGGCAGGCTCAAAAGCCTGACCCCACGCTGTGTCAAGGAGCACAAAGGATTTATGAGGCGAACATTTTTATCACCGGGTGGACGGCTTGCTACCACGATACTGGCGGTGTTCGGCGCTTCGATGAACGTTGCTCGCGCCGAGGATTGTGACCGCGGTTGCCTGCGGGGCATGATCACGCGGTATCTCGACGCCTTGGTGGCGCATGATCCGCGCAAGTTGCCGCTCGCGGAACGCGTCAAGTTCACAGAGGACACCGTCGAGATGCGGCTGGGAGACGGCTCGTGGAAGACGGCCTCGGGAAAGCGGCCGTACCGGCAGGATATTCTCGATGTGCGGCAAGGCGTGGCCGCGTCGCAAGTGGTGGTGGAGGAGAATGGCTCGCCCGTGATGTTGATGCTGCGGCTCAAGACGGCGGGAGGGAAAATCACCGAGGTCGAGACGCAGGTCACGCGGACGCAGAAAGAAGGCGCGATCTTCGAGATCAATGCGCTCCAAACCGCCAGGCCCACGATGCAGACCGCGCCCGAACGCCGCCAGCTTGCATCTCGCGATGAGGCCATCCGGTTGGCTGAGTTTTATCCGGCGGGGCTGAAGATAGGGAGCTTCGTGACCGTGGCCGCGCCCTTCGCAGCCGATGCCTATCGCATCGAGAATGGCCGGGTCACAGCGGGGGCGGGCTGTGGGCGAGCGGGGTGCGAGAACATCAAAACCCAGAACATCATGAAGCACCCGGCGATCACTACACGCGTCACAGCGGTGGATGAGGAGTTGGGCATCGTGCTGCTTCGCATGAATTTCGGAAATACCGGGTCCTATGGTCCCGGCAACGCGCTGATCGTGTGGGAGGCGTTCAAGGTCTATGACGGGCAAATTCACGCGGTGGAAGCGTTCATGCGCGTGATGCCGGAGAGCGCGGGGTCGGGCTGGGATTAGGTGCCGGGCCGGAACTCGCCGCGTCCTCTCGGGACCGCCGGGTAGTTTTCCCACAGACTCGTGAGTCCGGGGACTCAGATCAGGAGGAATCCCCAAAGCTATCTAAAGCTTACGTCGCTCTGCGCCGATGGACCCAGTAGACCCCGGACTCGCCAATGTGGGCCACTCGGCTTCCCAGTGTCATCATCGTTGTGGCATTGCTGCTGCTTCCGTCGGCGGCGTTCCTGTGGCGGAATAGCGACATCCCGCATTTCGGCGACGCCCACGACGACGCGGTGTATTTCGTAACGGCCAAGTCGCTGGCGAGCGGCGATGGGTACCGCATCGTGCTAATAAAACCGGACAGATCACATACTAACGACACACCGGTTTTTGGCTGTTGACCCTGAAGCCGCCTGGTAGTAAACTATACAAACGCTTGGAAAGGCAAGATGGAGATCCGGATTACACGTACCGTGACATTTCGCACAATTCCACTAGAGCAGGCCGGCATCGAAAACGTCTGTTTTGCCGTTCCGAGTAACGTGCGTTGTCTTTTTCGAGAGCCGCGGCCGGCTCTTGCCCGTAAGTTAATCGTCAGATTTTGACTCAAGATAACCGGAGGGTTACGAGCATGAGATGTTCTTCACTACGAATTTCAGCGTTGATTTTGGCATGCGCCACTGGGGGCGGTGCGGTTGCCTTCGCCCAACTTGGCCCCGGGGCGCCCGGAGCCGGCAGCCATGGGGCGTACGGAACCAGCGCGTCACCTAGTTTTAACGCGCGCTCCGTGCTGGCTCGGTCGGCGCTTGCCCCGGCGTTGGCTTCGTTCAGTTGGACCGGCGCCAACTATGGGACCGGTGGAGCGGCCCTACGGAACCGCGGAACCGCGAACGTCAGCGTCAGCGGCGTCACCGGCGCTGTGAAAGCGGCGTTCATTTACTGGGCCGTGATCGACCCGAACTCCTTGGGCCAATACATCTCAGTACAGCGTCAACCTACGTCCTGCGCCGGCGCGTCATGTTTCATCTCGGGAACCGGTTCGGCGGCTATTACTTTGCTGGGTACACAAATTGGATCTGGTCCGCAGCCCTGCTGGACTGGCAGCATGATCCATGTGTATCGGGCCGCGATTCCTCTAAATATCGCCAACGGGAATGGCTCGTACCAGGTCACGATTCTAAACAACGCCGCCGGAAGTACGACCGGAGACGATCCCTGGGTGGCGCCTCCCGTGTTGCCGCTGTGGGAGGGCGCCTCGATTGTCATCGTCGGAACCGGTACGGGGACGGTCAATCTGTTCGACTCACTGGCGGGGACGATGTTCATTCCTCCGTTCTCCTATACGTTGACCCTGACGGCGCCCACTACAGCGGGGGTTCTGTTTGATAACATCGGCGCGGACGGACAGACCGGAGCTGGTCGAGCTGCGAATGCGGGCACCAGCGGCGAAACCACAACCATAAATGGTGTGGCGGTGGCCGGGCCCGGGTCGCCTTATAACGACAGCGATTGGAACGGCAGTTCGGGTTACCCTATACCCCAATTGTGGGATGACACCGGTCACGCATTCACTCCTGCGGCCACACCGACACTAAGTGTTGCGATCGGCGGGGCCAGCGGCGATTGCCTGGTGCTCGTCGCTAACGTGGTGCAGTTCTAGCGTAGTTTCGTAGAGCGGGCTTTTAAGAGGCTGCTTCGGGCGCTTTAAGCGCCCGAAGCCCTGTAACAGTAAGAGGCTGAAGCCCGCTTCGCGTCCGCAAGCCCGGTGGTTAGCCAGAAAGCGTTCTCTTCGTTCTGCCGGCAAATGCTCCCTTCCCGGCAACAGCCCTTGCTACGGGTCTACAGCCGTCAGGCTCGCGCCATGGAAGCGTCTTCTACGGCGATCGCAGCGTGCCATCGCGTTGAGGGACTAGTGGCCCGTCGCAGCGAGTTCGTTAGCATGGGAGGAGTCTCCGTCGAACGTCGGAGTATTTCCATCTGAATGGACGGGCGGTTTTTGAACAGGCGCGGATGTAGCGCATGAGTTGTGTGAGAGATGCTGGACCGAAGTGAAGATACCGCGAGCGATGACTTCGCCCTCCAGCCGTGCAAACCAGATCTCGACTTGATTGAGCCAGGAAGAATAGGTGGGGGTGAAATGAAGCTTCACATGGAGGTTCCGCTTCAAAAACTCCTCGACTTGGCTGGTCTTGGGTGCGGAGAGATTATCTAGCATGATGTGAATCTCCTGATCCGGTTTACAGCCGGAGACCACTTGTTCCAGGAAGTCGACGAATTCCGCGCTGGTGTGCCGCTCCGCGGTTTTGCCCTGTCCAGCCGTCCGGGCGACAACGGAAGCACCGGATCGAGACGATCCAAAGCCTGAATCGCGGTCTTCTCATCCACGCAAAACACGGTCGCGCGCTGCGGCGGAGCCAAAAAAATCCGATCACGTCGTCAGCCTTGGTCTCGAAATCCGGATCGCCGCTGGCCATGCAGCGTTCCAGTTGGTGCGGGGAGGCGTTCAAAGTCTACGGCGGGCAGATTCACCCGGTGGAAGCGTTCATGCGCGTGATGCCGGCCAGCGCGGGGTCGGGCTGGGATTAGGCGCGGCGGGAAAAGCGCCGCGCCCGCGGCAACAACATCAGTAAGACTCGCGATCCCGACAACACCAACAGTGGACTCGTGAACCGGGACCCGACGGAGGAGCCGCGAAACGGTGGGCGTACCGGAACGCGGGCGGAGTTCACATCCATCGTCACCATGAAGGGCTCAGCAGTTCGCGCCGGATGTCGTTCCACAGTTTGACAGTCTGCGTGTCGTACCCCGAAAGATTCGGGTCTTGCGCGAAGCAAAGCGCCGCCGCGGCGATCCAGCTGAACCATCGTATGATCTCACCTCGCTGCCCTCATCATACAAGGCGCTGCAGAGAAGAGAATCCCCATAGCTGTCTAAAGCTTGCGTCGCTCGTGACCGATGGACCAGTAGACCCGGACTCCCCAATGTGGGCCACTTTCAGGCTTCCCAGTAGCCTCATCCTGGTATTGCTGCTGCTTCCCTCGGCGGCGTTCCTGTGGCGGAATAGCGACATCCCGCATTTCGGCGACGCCCACGACGACGCGGTATATTTTGTGTCGGCCAAGTCGCTGGCCAGCGGCGAGGGGTACCGCATCGAAAGCCTGCCTGGCGATCCCGCGCAGACCAAATATCCGCCTCTGTACCCGCTGTTGCTGTCGCTGGCTTGGCGGATCAATCCGCACTTTCCGGAGAACTTGCCGATCGCGGCGTGGTTGTCGTGGCTTGCCTTGCCCGCCTGTTTGCTATTGCTGTCCGTCTACTATCCCCGCTTGGGGATCACGGGCGGCCGCGTCCCGATCCTGTTGGCCCTGCTGGCCATCAATCCCTACGTGATTTGGATCGCCAGCCATTTGCACTCGGAGCTCTTCTTTTTAGCCCTCGCTCTGGGTTCCATGCTACTGGTCGAGCGAGCCGCGGACGACAACGCCGGGCCTTCGGTGGCGTTGGCTGCGGGCGCGCTGGCGGGTCTTGCGTATTTGGCGCGCTCGGCGGGCATCGTGATGTTGGCCAGTGCGCCGGTGTATCTGGTGCTGCGCCATGCGCGCCGTCAAGCCGGGCGCCATGGACGCCGTCAAGCCTGGTTGTTCGCTGCCGCCATGCTGCCGTTTGCGGTCGGCTGGATGATTTGGGCCCACCTGCATCAGCTCAAGACTTCCGATCCAGCGCTGCTCTATTACACCAGTTACACGGCCTACCAACTCCAGAACGTATCGCTGAGCAACTTTCACCTGGTTGTGTGGAAGAACATGGATGAATTGTTGTGGGGCCTGGGGTCGCTGATTCTCCCCAAAGTGACGGACACGTTGTTCGAGAAGATCGTCTCGCAGGTGCTCGCGGTGGCCATGGTGGCGGGCGTGGTGCGGATGGTCCGGCGGGGCCAAGGGGTTCAGTACGCCTTATTCGCCGCAGGCAGCGCATTCCTTCTATTGATCTGGCACTTTCCGCCCAACGAGCGTTTTGTGCTGCCGGTGTTCCCGCTGGCGCTGGCCGGATTGCTGGGGGAAGTGGAGCGGCTGGGTGGACAGCTGAGGATCGCCGCAGCTCACCAGGACGCCGTTCGGCGAATCGCAGCTGCGATCCTGGCGGTCCCGGGAGTTCTCATTTTAGGCGGCGGTCTGGCGCTGCAAGTGTCTTTGGACGCAGTGGCCCTCCCGGAGGCCAGCCGGCAACACCGCGAAGCTCTGTCCGGGGATCGCGCGGCGTATTCTTGGATGCGCGCCAATCTGCCCGCGGGCTCGGTGGTTTTGGCGGGCGAAGATCCCTCGCTGTTCCTGTTCACGGGATATCACGCCTTGAGCCTGCCCATTCCGCCGGTACTGTGGTACACCGAAGACCATGCTGGTGCGGTCGAGTTGATTCGCGATTTGGTGCCCTACGCGCGGCAACACGGCATCAGCCATGTCTATTTCGCCCGCAGCTACGTCCGGCAGACGATCCCGGAGCAGGATCGCATCGCGATGGAAGATTCGATCCGATCCAATCCCGATTTGATCCGGATCTTCAGCCAGGGTGAAGCAACGGTCTATCGGATCCGGCCTGAGTAGGCCCGCCGAGCAGCCGGGCTGCGGCATTTAGCGAAGCTAGCGCTCCAAAAAATCTGGGCTAGATTTCCCCCTGGAGGTGCGAATTAATGTCGTAGCCGTCCGCACATCGTCAATGATGACGAGATCGTACAGGCGCGCGGTTTGCTGACGGCTCGTCTGGCGGAGGCGCGGGCCGGCGGCTGAAACGTGCGGCTGGACTGCCGGGCAATGCTGCTCGCGTTCGGATCGGAGTAGAGCCAGTCGGGTGGAGCGGACCTAGTTCTTGGAGCGCGGCGGAACGTAGCCGGCCGGCAACGCTGCGCCTTCGCCGAAGAAGTACTGCTCCATCTGCTCCAGCAGAAATTTCTGGGCTTCCTGCGTTCCCAGGTTCAGTCGGTACTCGTTCATGAGCATCTTCATGTGTTCGAGCCACATCTTCCAGGCTTCCTTGGAAACGTTCTCGTAGATGCGCTGGCCCAGCGGATGCGTGTCGAAGGGGACTTCATCCAGGCCCGGCATTTCCTTTTGAAACTTGACGCAGAAGACTTTGCGCTTGCTGGCTTCTTCGATGCGGGGTCCCACCATTCCACTGCCGCAGCCCATGTGAGTTGAACTCCTTCGAATTCAGGATACCAAGCGCGGTGTGAGCATCGGAAACCCCAGCGAGCGGCGATCGCAGCGCCGCCCGTCATCAGCCTGCAAAGATCACGTCACGGACCGATCGGAGGCGCTCCACCAATCGGAGGCGCACCTCCAATGGGCGGCGCTCCACCGATGGGAGGCGTCGATCCCGAGGGGCTTCCTATCGGCGTGTTTCCAGTCGTGCCAGCGCCCCCCGGGTTGCCCTGCGCCGGCACCTTAGGAGCGTTCGCATTCGGGTCGAATACAAACTCCCATTCTTTGAATTTTTGACGTTCCCGATACAACTTCACACTGGGGCCTTCATACTTGCTGGCGACACCGGCGATGCCCAGACCACCCGAGGGATTGCCCAATCCGGCCGACACGCCCGCGGGAGGCTGGCGCGGGGTCGTGAGGAGCTGTTGGATCAAATTGGTCGCGGCGTTGAGGGGCGGGCCCTGTCCCTGATTAGGGTCCGTCGGCTGAGCCTGACCCGGAAACGGTTGCGATCCCGGAAGCGGCTGGCCAACCTGCTGTGCCCCTGGAAATGGCTGGGCGCCCGGAAAAGGTTGTCCCCCTGGAGCCGGTTGTGCGCCCGGCGCCGTCTGGCCCGCAGGGAAGCCGGGAGCGCCCGGCTGCTGCCCACCGAACGGCTGATTGACGGGGACAGGGATGAATTGACCGTTTTGTCCGATCCGCACCTGGTTTCCGGCCGGCTGACCCGGAACCTGTCCCGGTACCGGCTGACCCGGGAACTGCTGACCCGGCTGGAACTGCCCGTTGTTTTGTCCGCCGTTTCCCTGCTGCTGCATGGCTTGCAGACTGATGGGCGGGAAGTCGGTCGTCGGATTCTGGTTGAAGTTATTGAAGGGATCGGGTTGTGGTTGCGGCTGGAAACCGGGCTGGCCCCCGAATTGCCCAGGCTGAAAGCCTGCAGGCTGCCCCGGAATTGGTTGCCCGGGGAATGGTTGCCCGGTGGCAGTTTGGCCCGGGAAAGGTTGTCCCTGCACAGGCTGTCCCGGCAGAGGTTGTCCCGGATTGTTCGGATCCTGAGGGTTCCCGGCCGCCGCGTAAGGGTTATTGGGGTCGGGAACGGTGCTCGATGGGCCTGTGGGAAATTGCCCCGGTGTGACCCCCCGGTCACTGGGACGCCGCAACACCGCGGGGTTCACGCTACCGGGAGCACCCGGAGCATTAGGTTGACCAGGAACCCCCGCACCGGGAGCTCCCGGGACACCGCCCGGCCCCGTAAGCGTCGTAATTGGAGAAAAACCGCCCGCAGCGCCGCCTGCGCCTCCGGCCGCACCTCCGCCCGCACCAAGATTCGACGCCAATTGGTCCTTGTTCGGATTGTTGGGGTCGTTGGGGTTCCCCGGCGGCTTGGTGATCAGCGAATCGGTCAGCATCATGCCGTTGGTGTGAATCAGGCGCCATTCGTCTTTGCCTGTGTACGGATCCACGTAGCGCTTGCGCAGGTAGCGCTTGTCGTTGGTGTGCTCCAGCTCTTCGATGGTCGACGGATAGCGCTTGTAGGCGACGAAGAACTCCTGAATGGCGCGCTTGTACTGCTCTCCGCGATCGATCAGGAGTTGCTCTTTGTCCCGCTCGCTTTCAAACGCCACGCGCGGAACTTGCGAGTACAGCATCAGCGCGATCCCGGCCGCCAGCAGAAAGACCAGCAACAGCGCAAATCCGCGCTCACCCGGCTTCAGGTTGCGGACCGGCGGCAGCATGCGCTTGCGATTCTCCACGTTAACTCACGTCACTCCGCATCACAACTCTTCGACCAGCGGCAGGGTTTGCTGGTTCTGGTTGCTGAGATCTTCCACTACAGCCGAGTTTACTCCAATGCGAACAATCTTGTAGCGGTTCTTGAGGGTCTCGTTTTCCCCGGCCACTAAGATGTCGTCCCCGTCCAGGAAAAACGCCCGGCGCGTACCGGCCCGCGTGGTGCCCGCGTAACCGTAGAACTTGAGCGCAATCGGCGGAGGCGGCGGAGGTTTAGGCGGCTCCGGCGGTCCTTTGGGCGCCTCGGGCGCAGTGGGGGTCGCGGTTGGAGTCGTCGGTACGATCGGCTTCACTTTCGGTGGCGGAGGCGGAGGAGGCTGCGAAAACTCGAACAGACTGCGGGTGCCCCCCTCGGCTCCCACGCCGCGCACCCGGGCCAATAGATCCAGGTGCAAGGCGGGATCGATGCGGCTCACATCGGCGTCTTCGGCGAGTTTGAGCGTCGGCTTGAAGTCGGCGATGTTGCTCCCGCGCGCGCCCGTTCCAGAGCCCGCTCGGGCCGTGGACCCGCTGGTCGACCTAGACGCCGGCGGGACCAGGGCCGGCGCACGGATCGCCGCGGGCGCGGCTGGAACGGCGGTCGAAGTCGTTTCCGGGCCCGCCGAAGTCGTCCGATTGAACCAGTAGACCCCGCCCAAAACCACCACCAGCCCCACCAGGGCCGCCAGCTTCTTCGGCTCGGCGCCGAGCTTGGCGGGGAGCAGGTTTTGGAGGTTCATCGCCCCGCTCCCGGCGCCGCGGCCCCGGCCAGTGGCGCAGCTCCGGCGAGTGCCGCAGCGCCTGTCACTACCGCAGGTGCTTGCGCCAGTGCCGCAGGCGCTTGCGGCGCCGCGCTGGCCACCGTTTGGACTCCGCCGGTGACCGGCCCCGGCGCCTCTTCCCGCACAAACGCATCGATCTTCAAACTCACCGCCAGCAGGTTCGAACCCTGCTCCGGCGCGGCCGTCAGCGAGTCGATGATCAGCAGGCGCGGGGACGCATCGATGGCGTGCACGAAATTCATCAGGTCGGGATAGGTGCCCTCGAAATCCGCGGTGATCACCATCATGCTCAGCGTGTCCGATCCTTCGATCGGATCGGTGGCGTAGGCGGTCTCGCGAGGCTTGATTCCGGAGGCCCGCGCCGCCGCGTCCAGGTCCGTTAACAGCGCGGTGTAAGCGCCGCGGCGCGCCAGAAAATACTGGCTCAGGAACTGGTCTCCATCCGCACGACCCTTTTCGACCGAGGAGGCGTGCTTGCGGGTCTGCTCCACCAGCGCGCGCTTCTGCGCCACCTGCGATTGCAGCGTGCCCAGTTGGCGCTCCAGGTACTCGGCCGATCCCCCCGGAGGAAACAAGACCAGGCCCGCGCCAATGAGGTTGATGGCCAGCAGCACGCCCAGCACGATGCGGATCATCTGTGCGGATTTGGCCGCCCCGGTACTGGAGGTCCCGCTAGAGTTTTTGAGCATAGTCGACACTCACGCGGTAGCGGTACAAGGGTTCGTTCTGGGTCGGCGACTGCGAGGCGTGCAGCGTCGCGGGACCAAACAGCGGCGAGGCTTCCAGGCGCTTGAAGAACTCGATGGCCGCGCCCGGCTCCTGCGCGCCGATAATCATGTCCAGGGTCACTTCGTTGCGCGAATTGATCTGCGGCAAGCGCACCTGGATCACCTTCGCGTTATACGGCTTGATGGCCTCCAAATCGGCGAAAAGGCGCGTCCAGGAGATGGACTTGCGATCGATCAGCGTATTCAGCAGGAGGCTGCGCTCCAGCACCTCGGCGTTGGCCGGCTGGCGCAGCGTGCCCTCCAAGCGCGATTGCTCCGCGGAGATGGTCCGCAGCTCCGTGTCCAGCCGGTCGACCGCCAGCCGCGTTTCCCGGGCGCGCCCGCGTTCGCCCAACACGAGAAATGCCAGCACGCAGGCCAGCGCGGCCAAGATTACCGCGCAGACGCCCGAGGCGACCAAAATTGGACGATCGTGGCGGAAGGGATCGCTGGCGAGATTGACCGGAATCTTCATCAGTTCGGGCGGTCCTCCAAGTATCCCAGCAACCCGGCGTTGAACGCTCCCGCATTCCCCCGCCGGCTGCGCAGCGGTTCCGCCGGGACGTCGTCGAGCGGCGTTTGCGAAAAACCGCACACCGTCAGCCGTTCCACACGCGCGCCCAGTTCGTCTTCGGCGTAGGCCAGCGTGGGATGCAGCACACTGCGAATCTCGTCTTCGCTGGCTTCTTCGAGCGCCAGGCAACGGAACAAACGCAGCCGGCCTCCGGCGATCACCATCACTGTCAGCACGTGCCCCGCGAGCTTGGCCAAGACTCCCGGCGCTTCGCCGCGCGCGGCTTGATGATATAGATTCAGCGCCGCGAGGGCTGAGGTCGTGATCTCGCCGGGATGAACGCCCGCATTGCGGAATAGCGCTTCGTAGCGGGCTAGAACTTCCAGGGCCACCGTGACCGCTACCACTTCCTGCCGTTTGCCCGAGCCTTCCACCGGTTGCGCAAAATAGCTCACCGATGCCGACTCGATGTCGAAGGGCACGGTCTTCTTCACGCGGAAGCGCACCAGCGCCAGTTGCTCGGCCGCGCTGGAAGGGAACGAATCGAAATCCAGCACGCTCACGCGCGCCGCATGATCCGGCAGAATCACGGCCGCGCGCCGCGGCTTGGCTTTGCCTTTCGCCGCCGTGCCGGGTCCCTGTGCCCCGCCTTGTCCCGTGACGATTCGCTCCAACACAGCCGCCGCGCGCTCGAGCTGGGGCAGGTTATCGTCCACCGGCGACGGCTTCAGCACCCCCGGCTCCAGCGGCGCGAAATCGGTCTCGCCGCCGCGCGCGTACGCGATGCCCGCCTCGGACAGTTCAAAGACGAACTCCGGCGGCGGATCCTGAATCAGGCGCGCGATGTTGCCGAATAGCGACATGGCCGTGCGGATACTCGTCAGCCTTCGATGAAGGTGACCTTGTTGATCTCCTTGAGCGTCGTGATGCCCACCCGGGCTTTCTCGATCGCCGAATCGCGCAAGAACGTCATGCCGTCCTCGCGCGCCACTCGCCGGATTTCCGAAGCCGGGCGCTTGTCCAGAATCATTTCACGAATCCGCTCGCTCAGGTCCAGCAGTTCCTGAATCGCGCTGCGTCCCCGGAACCCGGTGCCTCCGCATTCGAAACAGCCGGTGCCCTCATACAGCGGAACATCGCGCCACGCCGCTGGGTCCAGGCCGCTCTCGACCAGATACTCGTCCGGATATTGCACCAGCTTCTTGCAATGCGGACAGATGATGCGCACCAACCTCTGCGCCAGGATGCAGTTCAACGCCGACACGAAGTTATAGGGCTCGACACCCATGTTCAGGAAGCGTCCCAGCACGTCCAGAACGTTGTTGGCGTGAACCGTGGTGAACACCAGGTGGCCGGTGAGCGCGGCGTTGATGGCGATCTGCGCGGTCTCCTGGTCGCGGATTTCGCCCACCATGATCTTGTCCGGATCGTGGCGCAGAATCGACCGCAAGCCGCGCGCAAACGTTAGGCCCTTTTTCTCGTTGACCGGAATCTGGGTGATGCCCTTGATTTGATACTCGACCGGGTCCTCGATGGTGATGATCTTGTCTTCGTCGTTCTTGATTTCGCTCAGCGCCGCGTACAGCGTGGTGGTCTTGCCCGACCCGGTGGGGCCGGTCACCAGCACCATGCCGTAGGGCTCCTTGATATAGCGGCGGAACTTGGAGAGCTCGATCTCTGAGAAACCCACCACATCCAGCGAGAGCTTGGAGAACTTCTCGCTCATGGACTCTTTGTCCAACACGCGCAAGACCGCGTCTTCGCCGTAAATGGTCGGCATGATGGAGACGCGGAAGTCGATCAGGCGGCTCTTGTAGCGCACGCGGAAGCGGCCGTCCTGGGGGATGCGGCGCTCGGCGATGTCCAGCTCGCTCATGACCTTGATGCGCGAAATGATGGTCGAGTGCCAGTCCTTGGCGATCGGCGGCATGGCATAATGCAGCACGCCGTCGATGCGGTACTTGATGGCCACTTCCTGGTCGCGAGTTTCGATGTGAATGTCGCTCGCGCGCCGCTCGAGCGCATTGAAGATGGTGGTGTCGACCAGCTTGATCACGGGAGCGATGTCTGAGTCGCCCGCGGCGAGCCGATCGATCGATAACGTCTCTTCGGGATTTTCTTCGTCCCCGACCACGTCCAGCGTGAAGCCTTCGGTGACCTCTTCGAGTACGCGCTGGGACTGCTCGGTCTTCTTGAGCAGGTCCGAAATCTGCGACAGCGTGGCGACTTTGACGCGCAGCTTTTTGCCCAGCAGCACCGCCAGCTCGTCGATCATGGTCAGATTGCGTGGATCGGCCAGCGCGATTTCGAGCGACCCGTTCTCCCCGTGGATGGGGACGAAGTTGTAGCGGAACATCAGGTCCACGGGGATGGAGTGGAACAGGTCATGGTCGATGCGAACCTCGCGCAGATCGACGAAGTCGTGATAGTAGCGCTCGGCGAGCGCCCGGGCGCGCGTGGCTTCGTGAGCCGGATCGTGCAGCCCGGCTCCCAAATCGTTACGGCTTAAGGGGGCGCGGTCTGGTTGGGTGCGGTCGCTGGCGGCCATGACTCTAACTCTTTGAAACTGCGGGGAAACCGGGAGACCTGATTCGACACCGAGGCCCCGACAGTCTCATCCCTGCACTAGTTTTAGACGCATCCGGGGTGTCTGGCGTGCAGAGGTTTTGGTCGGCTGGATGGCGTCCACTCTTGGGGCCAGCGGCCGTCTGGCGTGGGTCTGGCGCTGGGTCCGGAGCTGTTCGGAGCAGGCCCCGGCGGCCCCGTTGTGATAGCATTTTCTGTGCACCGTTCTTACAGGAGGCTCTCTGCTATGCGCACCAACCTGCTCGCTGTCACTCTCGCGATCACCGCCGTCGTGGCTACGGCCCAGCAAAAGGGGGGCACCCCGACGGTAAAGATGTTCACCACCAGCGCCGAGATCCAGGATCTCATGGCCAAATCCAAGAGCCAGCGCAAGGAGGGCCAAGCGATTGTGACCCAGCGCATTCTTTCCCTGGCGCCCTATAACGCTAACTTGGAATACCGCGGGTCAGTCGGCCCCGCCGCGGTGCACGAAAAAGAAGCCGAGATGTTCTACGTGATCGACGGTTCCGCCACCATGATCACCGGCGGCAAGCTCACCGAAGAAACCCGCACCAATGCGGACAATCTGAGCGGAACCGGCATCACCGGCGGCGACTCCCGCAACATCGCCAAGGGCGACTTCATCATCGTTCCCGAAGGCACGCCGCACTGGTTTAGCCAGATCAATGGGACGCTGGTGCTTATGTCGCTGCACGTGCCCCGCCCCGTGCACTAACTCATTGCACCGTCCAGGCCCCGCGCGCGACCATCCCGGAATTGCCGGTGGCTTCGTTGGTCTGAAAGTAGACGCTCTTGGCGCCGTCGAAGGCCGGCGTCTTGAAGAACAACTCCAGCAGGAATTGGATCGAGTCGCTGGAGGTAACCAACATCAAGGTGTAGCCCACTGCGCATTGACTGTTTTGCAAGGTCGTTGAGTAACCGATTCCCTTGGTGCCCACGAGAGCCGTGCCCGCGTCGTTGTACAGCCCAATGGTCCCGGCGTTGCGGTCATAGACCAGGTAGCAGGCGTTGGCGGTATTGGTGGGTGCGCCGCTGGTCACGAGCATGGTCATGCCGGTGACGTTGGTTTGGGTCACAGAGTCGGACCCCTGGAACGTGAGCCGCACCGTCGAACCCGCGCCCGAAGTGGGGGCGACCGAGTCCGCGGTCGGCGATCCTCCAGTCACCGTCCATGTTCCTGCGACCATCCAGCCGGAGTTGTATCCGGGCGCCCCCGCGTAGGCGTAGACGTTTTTGGCTCCGGCGAACGAGCCGTTAAAGGTCAGATCCAAGGTGAGGGTTACGGTGTTGCCGGCGAAAACAATCGTGGAATTCGCCAGGTTCAGATTGCATTGGTTATTGGAAATGATCGCGTTCGATCCCAGTGTTCCCGGTGTCGCGCCGTTTGCGGGATTTTCGTAACCCAGCGAAATGGTCTGCGCCGTGCCGTCCCAGACCATGTAACACGCGCTCACGTTGTTGAGGGTGGGCGCGAACAGCACGCTGAGGTTGTTGGTCAGACTGGCGCCGCCTGGGTCGGAGGCCGTGAAGGTGAACCGCTGGGCCGGGCCGGACCCGGAGGCCGGAACGACGCCGTTGACCACCGGCGTACCCGGCGCCGCGACCGTGAACGTGCCCCGCTGGACCCAACCGGTATTGATGCCATAGGAATAGTCGGACGCGTACATGTAGATGTTGGTGGGTCCGTCAAACGCGCCTTTGAAGGTGATGTTCAGGCTGATGGTCATGGTCAGACCGGCGATAGTGAACGTCGACGCGCCGACAACGCACTGGCTGTTCTGCAGAATGGTTTGGGAGTTGAGCGAACGGTCGTTTTGCCCTTGCATGTTGTCCCAGTACAATCCCAACACGCCCTGGGTGCCGTCGTAGAGCAAATAGCAAGCGTTGGTGAAGGTGGACGGCGAGGAGGAAAACAACATGCCGATCCCGGTCATATTGGCGACGTTCTGCGTATCGCTAAAGACGAAGGTGAACGTCTGGCTCGCGCCCAGGCCGCTGTTGGGAGAAACCGAATTGGCCGAAGGCTGCGGTGCCGGGAGCAATACATTCCAAGCGCCTTTGGCAACCCACCCCGTGTTGGCGTTGGCGTCGGCCGCGTATAAATACACGGTCTTGTTGCCGGCGAACCCCGGCAAAAACGTCAGCGCGACGGTAATCGACAGCGAGGTTCCGGAGAGACTTACCGAACTGGCCGCACCGTTCAGCGTGCACTGGTCGTTTTGCACCGTGCCGCCGCCGGGCGTGGCGGTGGCTCCGCCGGAACTGGCTACGTCGTTGGCAAGCGTAAACTGGCCGGTGGCCGGACTGTAGCTGACATAACAGGCGTAATTCGTGGCGGCGGTCGAATTGAGCAGAATCGCCACGGTCGCCAGACTGGACCCGCCGCCCGGATCCGAGTACTGCGCCGTGAACGTCACCGTGTTCCCGTAACCCGAGGCCGGCGTTACCGCAACCACCGCGGGAATCTGCGGAGGCGCGGCCGATGCGCCCAGCCGCGCCAGCCAGCCCGTGACGCCGCCCACGTTCGCCACCTGCAAGGCGCCCTGGAGTGGCAGGTCAAGCGAGCTGGTTTGCCCGCCCAGGAACATGTCTCCGGCGGCATCGACGGCGATGGCGTTGGCGACATCCGAACCGCTCCCGCCGAAGTAGGTGGAAAACGTCAAGCCGTTACCCGCTGCGTTGATTTCGGAAACGAAGGCATCGTACAACCCGTTGAATCCCGCCTGCACGCCATTATTGGTGGGAAAGTCGCCCGACGAAGTGTATCCAGTCACGTAAGCGTTCCCGCCCGCATCGACCGCCACGCACGTGCCCCAGTCGAAGCTCGATCCGCCCAGGTAGCTGCTATAGACCAGCGCGCTGCCCGCGGGATTGATCTTGGCGATGAACGCGTCCAGTACGCCGCCGAACGAGGTCTGGAGCGCGCTGGCGCTCACCGGAAAATTACTCGAGCTGGTCACGCCCGCCACGTAGACGTTGCCGTTTGTGTCCACCGCAATCGCGTTGGCCTGCTCCGCAGCGCTGGCCGAGCCGCCGCTGCCACCCAGGTAGGTGCTGTAAACCAGGTTCGATCCCGCGGGGTTCAGTTTCGTGACGAAGGCGTCCTGGCCTCCGCCGCTCGCGGGTTGTAGCGCTGCTGCTACCGGAAAGTTGGTAGAGAACGTGCCGCCCGCGACGTAAACGTTTCCGCCGGCGTCTACCGCGATGCCGCCGGCATGCTCCACCGCGGCGCCTCCCAGAAAGGTGCTGTAGCTAATCGCGCCTGTCGCGGTCAGCTTGACGATGAAGGCGTCGGTGGCGCCGCCGAAAGTGCTCTGCACCGCGCCCCCCGAGATTGGAAAATTGGCCGAGAGCGTGTCACCGGCCACGTACGCGCTGCCCGCGAAATCCACGGCTACGGCAGTGCCCGCATCACTGTTGGTTCCACCCAGGTAGGTGCTGTAGATCAGTGCGTTGCCGGTCGCGTTCAACTTCAGGGCGAAGGCGTCCTTGCCTCCGCTCAACGACGCCTGCGCCGCGGCAGCTACTGGGAAGTTCAATGATGCCGTGGCCCCCACAACGTAGGCCTGGCCGAAGAAATTCACAGCGATGCCGGCCGCACGGTCGTCGCCGCGCCCGCCGATATAGGTCGCATAAAGCAAGCTGTTTCCCTGCGTGTTGAGCTTCACCACAAACGCGTCCACACCGCCTTGATTGGCCGCCTGGACCGCGCCCGCAATCGGAAAATCCAGCGCCTCGGTCCAGCCCGCGGCATACAGGTTACCCGACCCGTCGATCGCCACCGCGGTCACGGCGCCCATCGAGCTGCCGCCGAGGTAGGTGCTGTAGGAGATCACCGGGTCGATCGCCAGTTCGCGCGCGGTGTCGTAGGCGCCGATCTCGAAGCCCACCACGTGCCGGCCCAACAGGCGGTAGCGGCCGTCGACCGGGTGGCGGGCACGGTCGGCGGCGATCTGATAGACGACCGGCGCATGTTCGCGCAACTGTTCGCCGCCATGGCTCGCCACCAGATCGCCGGACGCGTCAATCGTTAGCTCGACGCTGTCGGAATACTCCAGCCGGATCGCACCAGGATCGGCGCCCGGCGCCACCAGAAACTCGGATTTTACACGCGAGCCCGAACCTCCGTAGGTGGCGTCGATCCCCGGGTACAACCCGCGGTAGCGGATCTTTCCATAGGTGGGCAGATCCGTCTTCCACTGACCGGGCTGATTCCCGATCAGGAAGTTTGCGCGGCCCGCTAAAGGCTCTTCTCCGCCGAGTTGCCCGGCGGCACGCGCGCCGCCGAAGCGCACTTCAAACCTGGTCGAGCGCACTTGAAACACCGCGAAATCCGCGCCGAAACCCGCTTGCAGTTCCGGTGTTTGGACTGCATAGCGGATGTCCGGGCTCACCTGCCCGACGTTCGGGACAAAGAAAAGTGGGAGCGAGCGGCCAGCCTGAGCAGGGGCGCTGGCGGGTGCTGCGAATTCCGGCACGGCGGCCAGAAGCAGCAGAGCAATCGTATGCCTCATGCGTGCGGATGAAACTTTCTGCTGTGAGGAAATTCGACGGCCCCGGCGATTCCTACATATCCCGCGCGATCGCGCCAGATTTAGGAAATCCGATTAGCCCTCGAGCTACACGCCCACATACCGGGCGTACAAGCTCCGCGCAACGCCGGTGTCGGTGGTGCCCTTAATGATGGCGCGTCCATCGGGGAACACGGTCAATTCATACGCCTCGATCACCGCCCGCAAGGCGAACTCGTTGGCGCGAACCGGAGCCACCCGTCCGAGGCGCGCTGCCAGATCTTTCAGGTCCAGCGGCCGCGAGCGCTCATGAATCTGGACCGCGTTGCGCCCGCACAAGCTGATCGGAGCCCTGCGCGCGCCGCTCAAGAACGGAAACTGCCTCAGCCCGCAGCACGGACATTCGGGATCGCGCGACGGCGGCTGCATCTGGCGGATCTCGCCGGTCCACACGTCCACCGTCGTCAAGCGCGTGGTCACCGAATCCGCGCCCACGGCCAGGATCTTGAGCGCGTCACCCACCTCCAGCGCCGCGATCGTAGCCGTTATGGGAGCCAGCACGCCCTCGGTTTCGCACGTCGGCTGAGCCCCGCCCGCCGCCTCCGGATACACGCAGCGCAGGCACGCCGAGCGCCCCGGAACGATCGCCAGCTTCAGCCCGTAGCTGGCGACCGCCGCGCCGTAGATCCACGGGATCTCTTCGCGCACCGCGTAATCGTTGATCAGGAAACGCGTCTCGAAGTTATCGGTGCCGTCCAGGATCAGGTCGATGTCTTCGAACAGATCCTCGATATTCGCCGGAGTCAGATCGGCCACCATGGGCTCGACCGCAACCTCGGAGTTCACCTTCGCGAGCCGCCGCGCCGCAGCCACGGCCTTGGGTAACGCTTCGGCGGCATCGGACTCATCAAACAGGAACTGGCGCTGCAAGTTGCTCCACTCGACGAAGTCGCGGTCGATCAGCCGCAGCGTGCCCACGCCGGCGCGGGCGAGCAGTTCCGCCTCCACCGACCCCAGCGCGCCCACGCCCACCACGGCCACCCGCGCCGCGCGGATCTTGCGCTGCCCCGCTTCGCCAAGCGGCGCGAAACGGCTCTGGCGGGAATATCGGGATTCTTGGGGGGAGTTGGACATGCTGCCTTACTCATCGATGGTAACAGCCGCGGCGAGGCGCCACTCCGGGGCGTAGGCTCTGTTACTGGTTACCTGTGAGACGGACGCCAGTTCCCCAAACCTCTTTGGTGGATTGCGATTTCAAAAGGTACTCGACCGTCAGTTGCTCCGGCGGCTTGCTCATAGCCCTTTTGAATCTCCCAGCGTGCTAGGAGCCTGTCCGAGAATCCCGCAAGATCGAGGGAACAGAGCGAACGGAACTGGCACATAATGTTTTATGCCAAAGGGCTACCGGGCCTACCTTCCTGAGCAAGAGCTGCTGTTGCCACCGAGCC
>Ga0209517_10002880_pt1 | contig 23726 bp, 17 predicted proteins | sample PeaSoiMetSII2010_FD_187695 | JGI IMG/M metagenome (GOLD analysis project Ga0209517, IMG submission 187695) | Peat soil microbial communities from Weissenstadt, Germany - SII-2010 (SPAdes) (version 2) | ecosystem: Environmental > Terrestrial > Soil > Wetlands > Peat | place: Germany... | reverse complement strand
CCTGGTCCAGCCGACTCAGGTCCGTGCTCAAATCATAGCCGCGTACCGAGAGCGTGTTGAGGGGCGGAGGATTATCGGCGGCGAGCATCTCGGCAAACTGCTCGCGCGTATCCGCCCGCCAGCTTTTCTCCTTGACCTGATGCCACGCGGATATGCGCGGGAAGGCGTTTCCGCTGATGATGATGCGCAGTGGGTCATGCTGCCGAACTGTCAGAGCGAATTCCCGGAGTGCCACGCGCATGGCCGCGTGCGTGAGGTCGTCTTCGGCAGTGCGCCGCGCTGGAGTGCCGAAATCCGGCGCCACCGGTGGGCGATGCTCGGAACCATTTGGCAGGTCCGCGGCCAGGTTGTATTCGTTGCCAAACTCCCAGCCCCAGAAGGCAGGCGAACGCAAATAACGTGTTACCAACTCGCGGGTGTATTGCCGCATGAATGCGATCGTGCGGCTGTTGGGGTCGCCCCAGCGGTTGCAGGGCTCACCGACGAGGTCGGGAACCGTGCTGAGGCTCCAGAAACAGGAGGGAATCAATCCTACACCGTGCCGCTCGGCACTCTGGACGACACGATCCAGCCGCGCGAAGTATTCGGAACGATTTGTCTGGTAAAGCCCCCAATCCCGGGGCCAGTAGCCGCCGGCAGAAAATCGTGCGAAAGGAATCCTTCGAAAAGCCAATTCCCGAAAGCCTGCGTCATAATTTGTGCGGGCGGTTTCGTCGAGCGTGCGTATGAAGGCGTCGTAATAATTCACGCCGATGCCGCAAAAGGGAACCGCGTCCAGCAGGAGTTCACCACGCTCATTCGTGTGCAGCCCGGGCACTCCCACCGCAGACAAGGCGGTGCTGATCAAACAAAGGATGCCAATCAGCAGGTGCTGTTTGGAAGCCATGTGATAGATTACGTCGCCGGTCCGGCGGCCTAACATACCCTGTGGCTGGTCTTGATGTTGGCGATGACCATCAGCAGGTCAAGGAGGCTGAAATCAATCTGGCGCATTCTGATAATCATATCCCGCGGGAATAAACGGGGTGCCGCCGGAGGCATAAGTGTAGTAGCCCCCCGGATAGGCCCCCGAGACTGTGTCGTAATAAATCCTGAGATAGGCAACGTGCCCATCCACGAAACCGAGATTGTTGAGACAGTTATTATAGGCGCGGTTGGCGTTGCCGGTGAGACTGTCGTGCCAGGAGAACGCCCAAGAGAAAGACCATTCGCCAATCAGCCAGGTGCGCGTGGGGTGTCTAACGCTTGCCAATTTGAAGCTCAGCATGTTGTTCAGATTAACGGCGTCGTCGTCCGCCTGGTTGTTAACGCCATTGAAGATGTAGCTGCTGTAATCAACCGAAAGGGTCTGGCAAAGGGGCTTGGGGTAGTTCGGGGGCCAGCCCCGATCCTTGGGACACGCAAACACCGCGGCGTTGGTGCCGGTAAGTCCATTCAGGCTGGTGGCCGAGGGAGTGGCTCGCACTCCGACGTAGGGCTTGATCAGCTCCTTGTACCACCACCAAATCCCATCTTGAGCCGGCGGGCTGGGCACGCCGTTTGCCCCCGGCGTGGTGTCGTTATAGTCGCCGCAATAGAGAATCATCCCCACAGTTATCTGCTTGACATTGTTCATGCACTGAGTTTTTAACGCCTTTGCTTTGGTCCTGGCCAGGGCGGGTAGCAGCATCGCCGCCAAAATAGCGATGATGGCGATGACCACCAGCAGCTCGATTAGCGTGAAGGCCCGGCGCCCAGCGGAGTGCCGCCGGCCACAATTCAAATTCGACATCCCGGATTCTGTTGATTTCATACAAACTCTTCCTCGTTCAATGTTTTTGCTGCCGCTCAAGCTCAGCCTTTACTTCCGCTCGTCCGCATGCCCGTGGTTTTGGTAGCCGGACGCGGCGCTACCCTGCTGGGTTACCTCGGCGTAGAGCAAGTCAATCCAGGCTTCGGTTTTGATAAAGCCCTTGCCCAACTCCGCATACTTGGCCAGCAAATGGTCCTGCTTCATTTGGTCGGCGCTTTTGCCCTGGTTGGCGGCTTGCGCCACCAACGCCCGCGTCTCCTTCAGCATCTCGACAAATTTATGCACATCTGCCGGGGTGGAAAGGGGGCCATGGCCGGGGATGATCTTGGCATCCGGCGGAGTCATGCTGAGGACCTTCTCGACGCCGGCGATCATGCCACTGACACTTCCGCCGCTCCGCACATCGACAAACGGAAAACCATACGTGACGAAATCGTCGCCCATATGGACCACATTCGACTGCGGGAAGAAGATGACGCTGTCCCCATCCGTGTGGCCATGGGGAAAGTGAATGGCCCGGATGTCCTCGCCGTTGAGATGGACAGTGGCACGGTCGTTGAACGTGATCACCGGCAGGGCCTCTTTGGGCGCCGGTTTGACCTCGGCTCCGCCCACGATGCCGCCCTCTTTCAGCCGTTTCCGCACATTCTCCTGGGCGATGATGGGGGCTTCCGAACTGAACTGGGCGTTTCCACCCGTATGGTCGCCATGAAAATGCGTGTTTAACACGAACTTAATTGGTTTGTCCGTGATGCCTTTGATGGCCTCCCGGATCTTGGGCGCCAGCGGCGCAAACTGGTCATCGACTAGTACCACTCCGTCGTCGCCTACAGACACGCCGATATTCCCCCCAGCGCCTTCCAGCATATAAACGGTTCCGGCCACCTTGGTCACCTTAATCTGCACCCCGCTGAAGTCCTGCTGGCCCGCGGCAACGCCAGCGGAGAGGAGCAAACTGACGGGTAGGAGCCTGAGCGTTAAAGGCGGGCACTTGGTTTGACCAAAGCGTTTCATCCAAATGCTGATCTGCGCAAACATAGACACAGATCATGTAGCTGATTTCCGAGATTTGTCGAGTGCGGGACACAGTTCGAAGCATTCGTGCTGCTCGTCGCGAAGACGAGTCCCTGCCATCCCTTGGGAACGCCGACTGACCGGAAGGTAAAGCATGACCGTAGCGGCGGCGGCGGCCGCTTGATTGTAAGTAATGGCAAGCACAAACTGACGACCAAACTATGTCGCACGTGCGACAAAGTTTGGTCATCGTGGGGGACATTGGCCGGTCACCTCACCCCTCTCCGCCTCGACCGGATTCTTCCGCCTGATGCAATAGTCGCGTCGCAAAATGGCGATTGTTTTTCGCGAAATGGCGTTGAAGCCCCAACTTTGAGGTGACAAGTTAAAACCATGTTCTATGCCTTGTTCCTACCTACGCCCTAAGGCGCAGTCTTAAGAACTGGCAAACCAAACCCTTAACCTCGGAACGAAAGCACGAACAGGCACCCCATGCACAGAATCACCCCCATACTCCTCGCTGCTGCCCAGCCCGGAGGGCCCACTCTCACCGGACTCGACTGGCTGGCAATCGCTTTCTATTTCGCCATTTTGCTCTGTGTGGCCTGGTGGGTCGTCTCTCGACGCAAAGATACTGCGGCAGATTATTTCCTGGCCGGACGCAACCTTGGCTGGTGGGTGATTGGCGCTTCCATTTTCGCGTCGAACATCGGTTCGGAGCATATCGTCGGCCTGGCTGGCTCCGGCGCAAAAGATGGTGTGGCATTGGCACACTACGAACTCCATGCGTGGTGTCTCCTGGTCCTGGCGTGGGTATTTGTGCCGTTCTACGCCCGTTCGCTGGTGTTCACGATGCCCGAGTTCCTTGAACGGCGATTCAGCACCAACTCGCGCTACGTGCTCTCCATTTCGTCGCTGCTCACCTTCATTGTCTCCAAAATCGCTGTCGGGATCTTTGCTGGCGGTGTGGTGTTCGGCACGCTGTTGCCGGAACTGCAGTTGAACGTCGGGCCTGTCCATCTCGACAGCTTTTGGATCGGTTCCGTGCTCGTGATTGTGCTGACTGGGCTTTACACGATGCTCGGCGGCATGCGAGCCGTGGCCTACAACGACGCCGTTCAGGTGGTCGTACTCATCACCGGGTCCGCACTGCTGACGATTTACGGTCTTGTGCAGTTGGGTGGCTGGCACGAACTCAAGGCCCTTTGTGGGTCGGATATGTTCAACCTTTGGAAGCCGCTGGTGCCGGCTGGGCAAGTGGCTACTTGGGCCCCGGTCAAGGAACTGGATGCTGCCGGTTCCGTCGTCAAACAGGCGTGGTACTTCAACGGCAATTTCCCGTGGCTGGGCATGGCCATCTGCGCCCCGGTAATCGGCCTGTGGTACTGGTGCACCGACCAATACATCGTCCAGCGGGCGCTTGGCGCTCCGAATGAAACGGTGGCGCGTCAGGGCAGCATCTTCGCCGCGTTCCTGAAGTTGTTCCCGGTTTACCTATTCATCATACCGGGTCTGATTTGCTACGCGCTGGCCAAAAGCGGCAAGATCCCTGCACTCACCGAGACATTTAACCAGCCCAATGGCGCGCAGGGGGCATTCCCACTCCTCGTGCGGTATCTCCTGCCCGCCGGCTTGCGTGGCATCGTCGTCGCCGGCCTGCTCTCCGCACTCATGGGTTCGCTCGCCGGCGTCTTCAACGCTTGCTCGACGCTCTTCACCGTGGACATTTACGAGAAACTGCGCCCCAAAGCGTCGCAGCATGAGATCGTGCACATGGGGCGCGTCGCTACCGGTGTCATGGTGGTTATCGCTATGGCGTGGATTCCCGTCGTGAAGGGTGCTCACGGCCTCTACAATTATCTGCAATCCGTCCAGGGCTACCTGGCGCCGCCCATCTTCGTCGTGTTCTTCTTTGGCGTGTTCTGGAAGCGACTCAACGCCCAAGGCTGTCTTTGGGCGATGATCGTCGGCTTCGTTGTCGGCGTCTTCCGCATGTTGGTGGACACGCCTTGCACCTTGAATCCGGACTTCCACTACCGCGAAGGCTCGTTGTTCTGGATCATCAACAACATCAATTTCCAGTATTTTAGCATACTGATCACGATCATCTCAGCGGTGGTGATGGTGGGGGTAAGCTACCTGACCTCGCCGCCGAATGAGGCGCAGATCAAGGGCCTGACCTTCGCCACCGCTTCGGCTGAAGACAAGGCTCGGACCCGCGCCAGTTGGGGGGCCAGGGAAGTAGTGGCTTCCGTGGTGGTGATGGTCTTCATTATCGGCGCGTACCTGTACTTCCGGGGTTAAGCTGGCTCTCACAACGAGGAGTAGAAGCAGGAATGGGGTCTCGCCACCCGATAGTAAACGATCTCTCGCATAGGACATCGTTGCGGGATGGCCGGTGAGCCAGTCGCAGATCACATGGCCAAGTTCGTGAATAGGAATGAGAACAAACCCAAAGGTAAACGCCGTGATGGTGAGCTTCTTGAAGTCGATTGCTTTATTCATTTTCACTGAATGCGGCTGTTGCCTGTGTGCGGTGAGGCACGGCCCTCGATTGACTCACGGCGATCCCAGCGGCAGGAACTCAATCCCGTCCGGCTTCAACGCGAACCGCCGGGCACGCACCGCGCTCGTGGCGCCTTCTTCGTAATAGACCACCAGCACGGTCCCGCCTTTCAGTTCCACGGTGGAAGGGTAGGCGCCGGGTGTGGCATCGATTTGATACGGCCCCTGCCAGGTCTTGGCATCGTCGCGGCTAACATGGAGCGCGGTGAGCGGGAGACGGTGCGTGAGGAGGATCTCGCCAGTGCTCAGGCGGGTGAGATGGGGACAGTGGCCGGGGAACCCGATGTCTTTCACGGGCGACCAAGTGAGGCCGCCATCGCGGCTGGTGGCAAAATGCATGTTGACGCGGTCCCCACGCAGGGCCGCGTAGAGTGAGCCGTCCTCGAGCCGCACGAAGTCGGTTTCGGCGTCGAGGCGGACGCCGCTGCCCTTGCCGATCGGGATCGGCTCGCACCAAGTCTTGCCGCCGTCCGTTGAGCGGATCACGCCGCCGTAAGCCGTCGGGCCTTCCTCACGATACACGCCGAGGATGAGTGTGCCATCAGGAAGTTCGCGCACCGGCGCCGAGCTGGACCAGCCGGGGGCGACCACTTGCGGCTCGTTGTCCCACGTTTCGCCGCCGTCGCGGGATGCGACCAGGCAGGTGTCGCAAAGGACCTTGCCGTCAGGCTGCGGACGGTAGGTGAAGAAGCTGCACACGACCGCACCGTCGCGCATTTGAGCGATGTGGGGATCGCGGTCGTCGAATGGGCTGTCGAACAGGATACGCGGCGCGCTCCAGGTACGGCCTTCGTCCTTGGACCGCACGCAGCAAATGCGCCCGCCTTTGGGGAAATCGTCGCGTGGTAGCGACACATGGCCGTAGCCGGCGTAGAAGACACACAAGAGGTCGGCGTCCTTCAGGCGGCAGATGTCGGGGAACGCCTGGTAGGTGCCTGCGGCCTCGCCGCGGGAGATGATCTGGTAGAGACTGGGCTGGTACTGCAGCCGGGTCGCGAGCGAAGGTAGAAGAGCCACAGCCGTCCGTTGGTCCGATCCACTACCGTCGCCGGATTGGCGGCGGACCAAAGCTCACCGGGGTGTTCCAACACGGTCATGGACGACCACGATGCGCCGTTGTTCGTGCTGCGCTTGAACACGAGGTCGATGTCCTGCTTGCCGACGCCCGGATCATCAGCGCCGTATTTCCGCGCCTCGGCGAAAGCGACCAAGGAGCCGTCTGGCGCGGCCTCAATGGCCGGAATGCGATACATGTAGTAGCCGTCTTTTCCGGAGACAAAGACATCCGTATGGCTGAGCAAAGGCTCGGCCTGGGTGCGCATTGCGAGTGCCATTACGAGGATTGAGGTCCTGGTGGAGCGTTTGAGCATAGCGAGCTTGAATTTTTCAGTTGGGTGCAAGTTCCGCAAGCGGTGGCGTGGAACTAGTCTCCGCCGGCCACCCCGTCCGCAGAATGAGCCCCTCGTGCAGAAGAGCAGCAGTTCAACAGGCCGCTTAGGGCGAGCGAGAGGCAGAGCAGAAGTTTGGGTTTCATTTTTTCGGGGCCGTAATTTTCCCCAAGGCGCTGGCCGCGAAAGGTCCCCCAACATAACCACCGGGATCGCTTTGCGCTATTTTCGTGAGGGCAGGCACGGCTGATTGGGCCGCCGGACCAAAGTCGCCGAGGGCATTAATCGCAGCATGGCGCACATTATTGAGGTTAGAGCCTTTCTGGGGATAATCCAGGCTTTTCACCAGCGCGGGCACCGCGATATCCGGTTCAAGCGCCGCGTAGCCGAGGGCAATCGCGGCATCGCGGGCGACCCGGTAATCCGGATCCTCCAAGGCTTTGACCAACGCCGGAACCGCAGGCGACATGGCTTCACGGAGTTCCTGCAGGGTGTAATGCGCGTTCGACCAGTGCCGCCAACGATGTTCGTAATGGATATTCGCGGCAAAAATCACGCAGCGCACTCGCGGCACTACTGCGCACCGAAACACCTCCATTCCAATGATACGGATCATCGTCTGTGGCGGCGGGCGCAAGTGCATTTGTGCGGGACACCAGACAAGCAGCGAGGGCGGGAATGGCCACGTTGGGTTCAAGCGTGTAATGGCCCAAGGCATTCGCCGCCGCCGTGGCCAGACACCAATCCTGATCCCGTAAACAAACAACGAATGCCGTAATCCCCCAGGCGGCGTTTGTTCCCAAAGTATGAGAGCCCGCTTGCGCGATGGAGGAGATCGATAGTCGGCGGACCTCTGGCGGAGGCCGCCTGATTGGTTGACATTGACAGGAGCCAGGGGAGCGCGTACGCAGAGCCGTTGGTGCCCGTAAGCGATGCCAGCGCGGGAATGGCATTACTCCAACGCGCGGATGTCTGCCATGAGTAAGCGATTTTCAGCAGCTCCGGAATGGCCGGTTGAGCCGCTGGGCCATCACGCCGAAGATTTCTGCATTTGACTTGACTCCCGCTTGGCGTTCGCGGTACACTGCACAGCATGACACCAATTCTGCCGACCGTGTGCGCGCGTTCACGGGTTCACCTCCACGTTTGTGCCCTCAGCACGTGCTTGCTGATGGTCATTGCCTTTGCCGCAGACACTCGCGCGACCATCATTTCCACCCCCTTTGGCACCAGCTACCAGGTCAACGTGGATAGCTCGGGCCAAAATATCCCGGGCGACGCCGCCAACGAGCCTTCGCTGTGCATCGATCCGACCAACCCCAATCGCATCGCGATCGGCTGGCGGCAGTTCGATACCACCAACAGCAGTTTCCGCCAGGCTGGCTTTGCGTATTCGACTAATGGCGGCATCTCCTGGACTTTCGGCGGAAAGCTCCAAACCAACGTCTTTCGCAGCGACCCCGTTTTGGCTGCCGACGCCCAAGGGCGCTTCTACTACCTGGGCCTCTATCAACCGCCGTCGACGTTCCAGTGCGATATTTGGCGCTCCACCAATGGCGGGGCTACCTGGCAACAGCTCGGTCAGGCCGCCGGCGGCGACAAGCCCTGGATGGCTATCGACAGAACCTCCGGCCCCGGCCAGGGCACGATTTATCAAGATTGGGACCTCTCGTCGGTTTACGCGCCCAATCAGTTCAGCCTTTCCTATAATGGCGGGCTGACCTGGACCAATCCCTTTGCCATTCCCAATTCACCCTACTTCGGAACACTCGACGTGGGCCCAGACGGCCAACTCTATTTGTTGGGCACTGATGGAACGCAGTTTTGGCTAAACCGCTCGACCAACGCCAACAATCACGCCACGCCGTTCAGTTTCGACCTCACGGTCCCGGTCAACCTGGGGGGAAATCTGCTCTTCGGCGGTTTGCCCAACCCGGGCGGACTGCTCGGCCAAGCCTGGGTGGCAGTGGACCTCTCCACCAATCAAACCCGCGGCAATGTGTACGCGCTCTGCTCAACCGGCAGTCCCTCCAACTTATGCGATGTCATGTTTGCCCGCAGCACTAATGGCGGAGTGAGCTGGAGCGCGCCGGTGCGCATCAACACTGATCCCAGCACCAACGCCTTCCATTGGTTTGGCACTCTTTCCGTTGCACCCAATGGCCGCGTCGATGTTTGCTGGTACGACACCCGCAGCAACACCAACGCTAACTTTTCCCAGCTCTACTATTGCTTTTCGCTCGATGGCGGGTTGACCTGGGCCACCAATCGCGCCGTCAGCCCGCCTTTCCAGCCCGCTGCGGGCTACCCCCAACAAGACAAAATCGGCGATTACATCGGCATGATCTCCCTCGATGACGCCGCTTGTATCGCCTACAGCGCCACCTTCAATGCGGAGGAAGACATCTACTTCCTGCGCTTGCCGGACCTGCCGATTCAAGTGGCAATTGTCAACGCCGGGACCAACGTGGTGTTGAGCTGGAACGCGGTCATCGGCAACACTTACTGCCTGCAATACAAATCCAGCCTCAGCGCCCCCTGGCCGAGCGGGTCCAACGAGATCTGTCTGGTGGCAACCAACATGCAGATGAGCGTAACAGACTCCCTCCTGATCGGAACGGCCCAACGCTTTTATCGCGTGGTCACCGAAGCCTACGGCGCCAGTTCCCCCGCCATTGTAACCCAACCCGTTTCCCAGACCAATTATGTCTCGTTGTCAGCCACTTTCTTCGTCAACGCCTTTAGCACTGTGCCACTCTCCTACCAGTGGATGAAAGACAGCGTGCCGATCACCGGCGCAACCCAGAATTCGCTGACGCTTAGGCCGTTGGCGCAAGGTGACGCCGGTTCATACGTCGTCCAGGTTACCAACGTCAATGGCACTCTGGACAGCTCTCCAGCGACGCTGACGGTGCTGCCGCCTCCGACGAACGCGCCCGACATTTCGGGCTTGGTCCTCCATTTGCCTTTCGACAACAACCTGGTCGATGCCACGGGCCGAAGCAACAACGGCACGGCCATTCATCTGACCGCCACCTCGAGCAATGTTTCGAGCCCCACCTTTGTGACGGGCATGCTCGGCCAGGCGCTTCACTACTCGTCGGATTTTACCGCCGCGACCAATACGGACTATGTCACCCTGGGCGCGCGCCCCGATTTGCAATTTAGCTCCAATATCAACTTCAGTGTTGCCTATTGGATTCGGCTTCCGACCAATTACGCCGGCGGCGATCTGCCATTCTTCACCGACGCGCTTGACTCGACCTTTGGCCCGGGGTTCGTCTTCGCGCCGACCTTCGGGACTCAGGCTGGGGGTACCGTCAGTGGCGGCTGGGCCCTGTCCATCTTTGACGGAGCGACCGGAGCCAACGGATTCGGCCTTTACGGCGATGCCGGCTCGATCAACGATGGCGGCTGGCATCACCTCGTCCACACCTTCGACCGCATCCATGGCACGGTTACCTACCTCGACGGCCTCGTCGCCCACTACACTCTTGAGGGAGGCTCGACCCTGTCCTCTTCCTTCGACGTGGATACGGGCAACCCGGCCAACATCGGCCAGGACCCGACCGGACAGTATCCACAGACCGGCTCTGCCGACATCGACGACCTGGGCGTCTGGCACAAAGCATTAACCGCGCTGGAAGCCGCCTCCATTTATATGGCCGCCGTGAGCAATCACCTGAGCTTCACGGGCGCTCCAACCTCGCTCAATCGATAATCTCGGCGCCTTGTCTTCGTCATTGGCCCTCCGCTGCGGCGTGCACATCGAGCGCCTTGGTGATCCTGGCCGTCAGATCCTTCAAATGCGCCTGCACCACGGGCTTGGCCCCCGCCGTGTCGGTCTTGCGGATCAGCTCCCGGATGCTCTCGAGTTCTCCCCGCGCATAGGCGGGCAGGTCTGAATTGGCTGCCGGCGTCTTGATGTCCCCCGCCAGCATGTCGATGTACGAGCGTTGCAAATTGCGTCGGTAAAGGTCGATGTCCGCCGGCTTGATGCTCAGTTCCCGGAACAATCCGTTGCGCAGGTCCAGAAAAAGCTTGGCCGGCGGGTAGTCCGATTTGGCTTGGGATTGCTCCCACTCGGACATGCGGTCGATTCGCTGCCCGGAAATCAAACTGCTTAATACCTGGCTCTGTGCCCGCAGCACGCTCCGGGCTGTCCCTTCCGCCGTCAGCCGGGAAACCACGTCTTCACTGATGAACTTCTCCGGCGTCTGCAACGCATTGTCCAATAAAAACGAAACCGCCTGCTGCTGGTACTCGGCGGAGTTGGGAAAGAAGCGCCGCTCCGCATCGCCGTAGTACAGATTAATCTCCTCCACGCCGCCCACGACATTGGCCACGTGTCCCATTTCCCGGCTCCATTGTGCCAACAACGCGTCGTATTCCGTCTGAAGCAGTTCATAGTCCTTGCCAGGCTTGCTGGTCGCCTTGACCAGGAAGCCGGCCACCCGCTCCAGATTCTGCAGGCCCAGTGTGGTCGCCAGCACCGCGTTAGAACCCAGGTCCTCCGTCTGCTGCGTGGAATCCACCGGCGCATTCGGATCACCGAAGCGGTAGATCGGCTGGTCCACCTGCACCCTGAGCAGCTTCTCCAGTTCCGCCTTTTCGTCGGCCCCTTTGGGGAATTCCCGGTATCCCCAGTTCACCGCAAAATGATCGTAAGGCCCTACCTTAGGCAGCAAGCCCGCGCCGTCGCCCGGCTGGGCAACGTAGTTGAACCGCGCGTAGTCCATGATGGATGGCGCCGTGCCGTTTTTCTTTGTCCAGTCTGGGCTGCGCAACTGCTCGATGGTGTAGCTCGAGGAGGCCTTCATGTTGTGCGGAAAACCCAACGAATGGCCCACTTCATGCGCCACTACAAACCGGATCAGCTCGCCCTCCAGTTCATCCGGCAAAGGGAACATTTGCGCCCGGGCATCGCACGGCGAGGCCTGCACAAAATACCAGTCGCGCACCAGTTTCTGGACGTTGTGATAGACCCGCACGTCCGCGCTCAGGATCTCCCCGCTCCGGGGATCGTGCACATGCGGGCCGAACGCGTTCTCAATGTTCGACGGCAGCCAGCGCACGCAGGATATGCGCGCGTCCTCGGCATCCCAGTCCGGGTCTTCACGCGCATCGGGCGGGTACCTGCCGATAATGGCGTTGGTAAAACCCGCCGCTTCGAAGGCCGGCTCCCAGTCCTCAATCCCGGCCTTTACATACGACTTCCACCTTTCCGGCACCTCGCGCCCCACGTAGAATACGATCGGCTTCACCGGGTCCGAAATCTTCGCCTCTGGGTTTTTCTTCTCCAGCCGCCAGCGCGTGATGTAGCGAACGGTTTCCGCCGCGTGGAGGCTCTCATCCGCGTAATCCGTGAAGCTGACCTCGAAAAAACCCACCCGCGAATCAAAGCGCCGCGGCTTCATCGGCGACTCGGGCAGCTTTACCATGCTGTGCGAGATCACCGCACTGACGCCGCTGGACTGCGCCTCTTCCTCCGGAGGGTGTTCGCCGCCCGGCGGCTTCCCCGGCGCGTAACTGGCCAGCACGCGCACGTTGACGTTTTGAGGAAACGCCTTGAATTCCTCGATGAAGGAGCGGGCGCTATCCATCGCCCCGGCCCCCAACGCCCGGTGGGCGCTCAACTCCGGCACGTCCTTCTTAAACAGGTCGGTCACGTCAATCACCGCCGCCTTGTCCTTCCCGTAGGCCTTCACCTCGAACGTGCGGAGGATCGGCGCGAGATTGGAAGCCTTCACCGCCTGAGCGATCGGATCGCTCGTGTCCGCCCGGATGCCGTACCGAACGTCCCGCAACAGGATCGTGTCGCCATGTTTTTCCCAGCGCACCACTCGGTCCACCACCGGCATGCCGGCATACGAACTGCCCGCCGTCGTCTCGGAAATCTGGACCACCCAAAGCATGTCCACGCCCAACGCCTCCTCCGGGATCTCGTAAAAAAGATCCTCGTCAATGCGATGCACCCGGAACAAGCCGCTCTTGGTCACGGCGTTGGTGGTAATAACCTCGTCATATTTCTTGATCTTGGGTTTCTTGGCGTTTTCCTCGGGTTTCTTTTCGCCTTCCTTTGCGCTTTCAGGTTTCTCCTTGTCCAGCGCCGGCGACTCCTCCGCCAGCACCGCCAGTGGTAAAGCCACACACATCATGAGACGGAGAACCCAACCAGACTTTCTTCGACTCTGCATGAACCGCGCAAACCCCGACGCGCTCTCGCGAGGTTCCTCCCTCGCCCGTTCCGAAGGGGAGAGGGTCGGGGTGAGGGGTCCGTCCGCTCGTCCAGGTTCATGGTCCCAATGCGTGCACAAAAGCGAAAGAAGGCTCTGCATGAATGAATCGCTTACTTGACTCCTCTCTCTTCGTCAATTCTAAACGGTAGCGCGCCAGCCCCCAACCGCCCCCAACCCTGGGCTGAATGATAGCAATCCCTTCAGGATTGCCTTCCGCCTCCGCCTCCGCGCATCGACGCCAGCCGAATCGCGAGGGGTTCGCTGCCAATCCATTCTCCAAAACGTCCAAACTCCAGGCGTCGCGGCAGCCACGCCTGAATCTATTCGCTCATCCTCAATCCCGCGACGAAGAATCCTGTCTCTCACTCGCGAGGATTGAGACAATCTATCGCGTGTGCAATAATGGAACCAGAGCAATGAAAAAATGCATCAACTTGGCGGCCACTCTTTTGTCCCTGGCTGCCTTTCAAGCATTCGCCCAAAGCGGCACAAACGGGTTTCATGCCCTAGTCCTGGCGGAACGGGGCGACCAGCATGGAGCCTTCGTAGTAGCAGCGCTGGCCTGGCTCAACGACACAGCCGCGCGAGAGAATTTTACGATTGATGTGTTTGAGAATCCGGATCACTTCAGCAAGGCGTTCCTGGCCAAGTACCAGGTTTTCATTCAGCTTAATTATCCTCCTTACCGCTGGAGCGACGAAGCAAAGGCTGCCTTTCAGGATTATATTGAGCAAGGCAGGGGCGGATGGGTTGGTTTCCATCACGCCACTTTGTTGGGGGAGTTTGACGGTTACCCCATTTGGCCTTGGTTCTCTGATTTCATGGGCGGGATTCGCTTTAAGAGCTACATTGCCAAAAGGGTCTCGGGGTCAGTGGTTGTTGAGGATGCGGCTCACCCATGTATGAAGGGAGTGCCTTCAACATTCGTGGTCGATCAGGAGGAATGGTACACTTACGACAAAGACCCCCGACCCAACGTCCATGTTTTGGCCCATGTGGATGAATCATCTTATCGGCCCTCGTCTGATATCAAAATGGGGGACCATCCTGTTATTTGGACCAACGAGCGGATGAAGGCCCGCAATGTTTATATCCTGATGGGACACCATCCGAGCCTGTTCCAGAACGACGCTTACAAAACCCTGGTTCGCAATGCAATTCTGTGGGCGGCCGTTCCAAGGAGACAAAACCCTTCGCCGTAACTCCTTTCCGTCACTTTGCTCCCCGAATTATCTAGGTACACCCTATCAATGTATCGACGTGTTTGTCGTTGGAACCCCCGCCTCGGAGACGGGTTTCTGCCACGGCGTCGAGCCGCCGCGCTGGATCTGCTGGCGCAGGGCCCCGCCGAGCTCGATGAAGATTTCGCGGCGCTTCCTGGCAAGGTCGCTCGCTTCCTGCGGATCGGATTTCAGGTCGTAGAGCTCGAGCTCCGCGAACGGGCTGTCTTGAACCAGTTTCCATTGACCGCGGCGGAACGCCTCGATCGTCTTGCCGCCGTAGGCGGGTCCACCTTCGCGGCGAACGAAATAGCAGTCGCGGCGGTCGTGTTCCCCGGCTTCGCCGCGCAGCGTCGGCAGGAAGCTGACGCCGTCGATGTTCGGCGGAGGTTCAACCCCGGCGACAGAACAGGCGGTCGCGAAGATGTCCATCGTCAGCGTCACGCGGTCGGTGCTGGCGCGGGGCCTGATCACGCCGGGCCAACGGGCGGCACCAGGAACGCGCAGTCCTCCCTCGTACATGTGACCCTTGCCGCTGCGCCAGGGGCCGTTGTTGGCGCCATTGGCGAGAACCCCGCCGTTGTCGGAGGTGAAGATCACGAGCGTGTTGGTTGCCAAACCCGTGCGGTCGAGCGCCTCCAGCACCTGGCCGATGCCCGCGTCGAGGTGTTCGATGAGCGCCACGAGCCGCGCGCGTTTTTCCGACACCCCCGGCTCGCGTTGCCTCACCTTCTCCAACCACTCCGGCGGCGGTTGAACGGGGTCGTGCGGAGCGTTGTAGGCGAGGTACAGGAGGAACGGGCCGCCTGCTTTCGCACGCTCGGCGAGATAGTCGCAGGCCCAGCCCGTGAAGATGTCGGTGGCGTGGCCTTGTGGATCGACGACCTCCTGGTTGCGACGCATAAAATTGTGGCCGTGACGGCGGTGCGTCCAATAGTCGTCCATCATATCACCGAGAAACCCGTGGAAGAAATCGAACCCGCGCTCGGTTGGCGTATTGGGCGAGCCGATCCCGAGGTGCCACTTGCCGATGATGGCAGTGTGATAGCCGGCCGGCTTGAGCAGTTGCGGCAGCAACCTTGCGCCGGGTGAAAGGTAGCCCCACGAGTCGTCGGGTGTCTCTTCGCGAATCACCCCTGGCACCCCGACGCGATCCGGGTAGCAGCCGGTCAGCAGCGATGCCCGTGACGGTGAACAGACGCAACTATTGGCAAAGAAATTCTGGAACGTGATCCCTTCGCGGAACACCCGGTCCATGTGAGGCGTGCGCAAATCTTTGGTGCCAAACGCGCTGTAGTCACCCCGGCCTTGGTCGTCGGCGAGGATGACCACGATGTTGGGCTTCACCGTAGGTTTCGGCGCTTCGGCGCCCTGGAGCGCGGCCAACGCTGTCAGCAGCGCTGCGCCAACGGCGCGGCACGGCGCCGACAGCCCGGGCAGCACCGAGGCTGGAAAGACAAAACATTCCCTCTTCCGCATAACGCTCGAACGCATGATGGCTTCGAGCCTACCGAGAAGGCCAACCTTTTTTCAGCACTTCATTATCACGTTTGATTTTGTGGGCTGGATTACGCTTTGCTATTGACAGCACCACTATCGGTCATCCATACTAAAAGCCAGGCAATACCAAATCTCAACCGAATGGCTGAGCCGAATTCCATTGAGGCAACAGGTCACGGTTCCGGCGCCGAAGCCCAACCAGTGCAAACGGTGCGCGGCGAGGCGTTGTTGTCGTTCGTGAGCCTTGGTTTGCCCCTTCCAGTTAGATACCCCAACAAAACAATCCGCCGCTCATCGCGGCAGTCCAAAGCAAAGGCATTATCATGAAAAATCGGTTCGTATGGGCCGGCGCACTCACGCTGGCGATTGCAGCACTTTCACAGGTGGAAACAAGGGCCGTTTACACCAACCTCAATGGCACCATCATCACTAATGGTACCATCATCGTAACCACCCGTGCTGCCGGTGACGGCCATTTCTTCCTCCAAAGTTCATCAACCATTGATGATATGGAGGACAACCAGGGCCCAGGGTGTAGCCCGGGAGACGTCGCCATGTGTGAGCTGCTGCAAGACAATGGGTATGCGACCAAACTGGTGCCAGATAAGGCGCTCAGTTATTTTATTTACCCTTTCTCCACCAGTGGTAATTCTCCTTGCTTGGACGTTTACGGCAATCCGGAAAACCCCCAGCTCTATTATCAGGGTTACTGCGGGCCGGCGGATACCTCAGAAAGCCCCCAATACAACGATCTCTTGTCGGCCATGCTGATCGTCATCTCGGGCAGCGGCAGCTCCAGTGACGTCATCCAGCCGAACACCAACGGGATCCCCGTCGTTATTGGCGAGAACGCGATTTTGGGCGCGAGTGACTTCAATCTACCAGGAGGCGCTAGCGGAAGCCATGGCGAACGCTTTCTGTATTCTCACAAAACTGGCAATAACTACACAGGCTCAAATCCGGCCAATGGGGACCTCTACATGAAAGTGCTGCTTCCCAACCACCCCATCATGCAAGGCATCCCGCTCGTTAGCTGCCCAATCGACACCAACCGCACTTACGTGAAGATCATCCGTGATCCCTATCCGAACGAAAATGCGCATCTCCTTCCGCCCGTCGGCAGCGTCAGCCATGCGAATTATGATGTGAGCACAACTTACATGGACATCAGCGCCGGCAACTCGGTGCCCGCGCCCGGCCTGCAAATCGTTGGCGTGCTGGCCAGCCACACAAACTACTCGATCTTTGCCACGATGGAGCGCGGCGCTACCCTGGCGGACACCACTCAAGATCCATACAGTCCTTGGTACAATTACACCAATGCCCCGGCGCGCATGGTTCACTTCTTTGTAAACGAGCAAGGTTCGCATCGATCGCGCCGCAACTTCAACGCCCTCAGCGTGTGGGGCCGCATTCTCTTTCTCCGCGCCTGTCAATGGGCGATGGAAGAGAACCTGCAGCCGTTCCAAAGCCTGGGCATTATTGACGTCAGCCTGGTCAGTCCTTCGACGATTCGGCTGGGCTGGACCGGCTCGCATCAATACAATTACCGCATTGACGGCACTACCTCGCTCGTCAACCCTAACTGGACCCCCATCGTGGATAGCATTCTCAACAACGGAGACGGTGTCCGCGTGACGCGAACGTTGGATATTGCGTCGGCGCCCCAAGCCGTGTTCATGCGCGTGGCGCAATTGCCGTAACCTCACTGACAGGCAAGCGATGTTCTTTGTCCATCCGAAATGGGCGCTTGCCGGCTTAGCCCCACGGCGACAGCGGGGTGGGGTGGCCTGAACGGTTGACCGCGTCGTTGGTGGCGGTGAGTTGCTCCGGGAAACCAAAGCGCCCAATGCTACCACGGTGGATTTGCAGGTATGGATGAGCCTGATGTAAAGCGCGCCGGGTCTTGGGGGGCGTTGCCGTCACGCCCCCTGGCCTTTACGCTGATCGAGCTGCTGATAGTTATCGCGGTTATCGCCATACTGGCCGCCCTGCTCCTGCCCGCCTTGAACCGGGCGAAAATCCGCGCGCAGGGGATCAGGTGCATGAACAACACCAGACAGTTGACGCTGGCTTGGCTCGCGTACTCGCACGAGAACAACGACACTCTCGTGGTCAATGACAACACCGGCACCAACCTTAGCTGGTGCTCCGGCCGTCTGGACTGGTTCACCACCCCGGACAACACGAACACCTTGATGCTCACGGACGATCAGTATTCGCTGCTGGCTCCCTACTACGGCCGGCAAAGCCAGATTTACAAGTGCCCCGCCGACGTTTACGCCAGCAACCCCCAACGCGCGCTGGGCTGGTCCTCGCGCGCCCGCAGCATCTCGATGAATGCCGCCATGGGGCCGGGTTGGAAATACTACGGCTGGTGCCATCAGGTCGTGAAAATCAGCTCCCTGGTCCAGCCGGTGCCTGCCCTGACGTGGGTATTGGTGGACGAGCATCCAGATAGCATCAACGATGCAATGCTCTACGTGGACCCGAGCATGCCGGTGGCCAACGCCGAATGGTTTGACTGGCCGGCCTCTTATCATGCCGCCGCGTGCGGGTTTAGCTTCGCCGACGGCCATTCTGAAATCCATAAATGGCTGGACCACCGCACTCTTGCCCCCGTCACTTACACGATCATCAATGGCATGTCGGTTCGCGGGAGTGTGGATTTTGCGTGGATCATCCAGCGGACGCCCCCGTGAGCGACGCCACAAGGGAATTGCGCGTGGTGGAAGCCGGTCTGGCTGCCATGCTAGTTTTTCGGGAACCAACAATATGACTCATGCATCCAATACAAAATAGGATGGAGTACGCAAAATGAAACTGCACACAAATTACCTACTCATGGGCCTTTGCCTTGCCGTATTGTCCGCTCCGCTGAGCGGCCGCCCGGCCACCGTCTGGACCGGCCCAACCACTAGCTTCTCGAAGTTGGGTTCCGCTGACCCAACTCTGCCAGCCAACCAGGATCGTCTCACAACGAATGTCTGGCTGACTCGGGGTTTAACCGAGGGTCTCTACAACGCCAAAACCGAAACCTCCTATACCCACAACTTCAGCCCGGCGGACACGGAGTGGGCAACCGGGACGACCTCCAATTATGCAACCCTCACTTATACGAACTGGGAAACCTGGACGCGCACCGTCGGGGGGCCGCCTTTTACTGTGGGCCTGAATGCGGTGGTGCATCTTATTTCTGACGACATCTATCTTGACCTGACCATCACAAGTTGGCCGGAACGCACGGGAGATTACTCGTACAACCGCTCCACCCCGACACCGGTCAACCAGCCGCCCATTGTCGCCATAACTTCCCCCACCAACGGCGCCTCCTTCATCCCGCCCGCCATTGTCCCCATCACCGCCGACGCGAGTGACCCTGACGGCAGCGTCACGAACGTGGCCTTCTTCGACGGGAGCACGTTTTTGGGCGGGACCAACAACACGCCCTACACCGTTACGGCCACCCTCGCCTCCGGCACCCACGCGCTCACTGCGGTCGCCACCGATAACGGCGGGCTCTCTACCACCTCCAGCGTCGTCACTGTGACGGTCGGTGTCACGAATGCGCCCCCCAGCGTAACCATCACCAACCCGCCCGACAATTCCGTCTTCGGCAACACCGACATCGTGAACATCGGGGCCTCCGTCACCGATACGGCTGGCAGCGTCACGAACGTCCAGTTCTTCGACGGGCTCGTGTTGCTCCGCAGCATTTCCGCGAGCCCCTACAGCTTTTCGACCCCGCCGTTCACCTTCGCGCTTGGCTTGCACACGCTGACCGCGGTCGCCTCGGACAACCTCGGCGCCATGGCCACCTCGGCCCCCGTACACCTGACCGTGGCGAGGTACACCCCGGAGGTTACCAATGGGGCCTTTTCCCTTTTCCTGGTACCCATTGCCACCAACATGGCCGCCCCCGATTATGCCATCAGCCCGCCAGGGGACACCCACCGCCTGTTCGTGCTGGAGCAGAATGGTTTGATGCGCATCATCCAGGACGGGATTCTGCTGCCCACACCGGCGTTGGATCTCCAAAGCCTTGTGCAGCCGCCGCTCAACGCGAGCAATGCCAACGACGAACGCGGCTTGCTCGGACTGGCCTTTCATCCCGGCTTCACCAACCCGGCGAGCCCCGGTTATCAAACGCTCTACACCTACAACAGCGAGCTGATACCGTCGAACGCTCTGCCCACCTACCCTCTACCGGCTGGGGCGACTAACAATTACAAGAACGCGCTTAACGAGTGGAAGATATCGAGCACAAACGCCAATAGCGTCGATCCCACGTCCCGCCGGGAGGTCATTTCCTTTGGCAAGAACGCCCAGAACCATAACGGCGGCACCTGCACTTTCGGACCGGACAGTTACATGTATCTGGCTTTGGGAGACGGCGGCAACGCCAACGATGTGGGACCCGGCCACATCTCGCCGGGCGGCAACGCCCAGAACCTGAGCACACCGCTGGGCAAAATGTTGCGGTTTGATCCCCTGAACCCGGCACTGAACCCGTCAAGCCCGGATCCGATCAGCCCCAACGGCCAATACCGCATTCCAACGAACAACCCGTACCAGGGGCCGGGCCAGGTGCCGGAAATCTACGCTTACGGCTTGCGCAATCCGTATCGCTTTGACTTCGACCCTGTTACTGGTGACCTGATTGAGGCCGATGTCGGCCAAAACAACATCGAAGAGATCAACCGCATCCTGATTGGCGGCAACTACGGCTGGGCCGTCAAAGAAGGCGATTTTCTTTTCAACCAAACTAACGGTCCGGCCGGGCCCGCCGGCACCATCGGGGCGCCCCCCGGGTATTTCAGCCCGGGAGTTCCGGCAGGGCTGATCGACCCGATTTCGGGCCCGATGGGCATACTCGAATACGACCATAACAACGGCATTTCCATCACCGGCGGTTTCGTCTATCGCGGCAGCGCTATGCCCGAGCTCTTTGGAAAGTATATCTTTGGCGACCTGGCGCTCATCGCAAGCCCCGTGCGGCAGAACGGACGCTTGTTCTACGCCGATCTTCAAACCGGCCAGATCAACGTGTTTACACTGCCCCAGTTTGGCTCGGAGATTCTGCCGAACGGCCTCACCGTGCACGGTTTCGGCCAGGACGCAGACGGCGAACTGTACGCACTGGTGACTAATACCTCGGCCAATGGAACCGGCGGGGTCGTTTACAAGCTGTTCTCGGTGCGCCTTACGGCCCAAGTGTCCGGCAACCTCTTGGACCTCTCCTGGCCCGTGGCCGGTGGGCGCCTGCAAACTCAAACCAATAGCCTGGGTGTTGGCCTTGGCACGAACTGGGTCACCGTTCCGGGCTCGACGGCGACCAATCATGTCGTCGTTCCGATTGACCCGGCCGATGGGACCGTATTTTTCCGGCTAGCCGTGCCGTAATACGCGGCGGCCGCCACCGTAGCGCAGGTGTCCAGCTTGCGCAAAGCGTCCCGAAGCCTCGCGATGGATCGGGATGCTCCGCGCAGTTTGGAAACTTTGGAAACCTGCGCTACGGGACTCGCGCCGAGCGCACGGTTCATAGCAAGCCCGGTTTCGCTTTCGCGGACGCTCGGCGTGGTTGGATGCTCAGCGACAGTGTTTCCGGGTAAAGCGGACCCCGGCGCTAGCGCTTGCCTCGCTTTGAGGCCTGTCTCTCCAGATGCTGCTTTGCTCTGAATTTTACGATTCGGCTAATGAGCGCGTAAGGAATAGGCTCGTCGAGGCGGAACTTCAGGTTGCCTTTTTCTCCTCGATAAGGTGCCGTCGCCTTGTGCAGTTTTTCGTCTCCCCGCACGGGCGGAAAAAGGCCTATGTGGTTCTTGAAAGCGCCAAAATAGATCAGGTCGCGGCCGTACAGTCTAAAGGCTGGAATTTTATAGCTGATCTTTTCTTGGGCCGTCGGCGCCGTCTTCCTGATCGTCAGCCGAATCCTTCTCAAGACGGCTTGAACCTCAGGCGGGAACTTTGCGATGTATTCATCGATGTTCGTAGCTCTAGCTTGATCATTCATAAGGTCGTCTCCATTGCTTGCGGGTCTAAATCGCACCGGCTAAGGGTTTGAGCCAAACGACGCGGCCACAAAGGATAAGTCAACCGGGTGGTAAGACAAGTTTGCGTCAAAGCCACGAACGGGCGAGGACAACATCCCTCGCCGTAATTGTTTTCCGGTCCGAGCGGCATGTGTGGGATTGAGGATGAGGGATGAGCGAGTAGCGCAGTTGGCACGGTCGGAGGAATCTGCGACAGTTGAACACCCCTGATGAACGGCACATCACACATTGAAACCAAAAGTCTCCGGCTGGTTCCCCATGCTCCCGAACATCTCCGGGCACTCGTTCAAGGCACGAACTATTATGCACTAAGTTTTGGGTTCCGACCAGCCGAAGGCCTCCTGGACTTTATCGTGTCGAAGGACGTGTCACCCGAATTGCTGGCGCAGCTCGAAGGTTCGACGACGGCTGACCCGTGGACACACGGTTTCGCTTTGTTCCATGTGATCGATGGCACTGTGATAGGCATGGGGAGCTTCAAGGGCCCGCCCGGAGTGGACGGCGCAGTCGAGATTGCCTACGGTGTGGTGCCATTTTATCAGGGCAGGGGGTACGCGACCGAAGCGGCACAGGCGCTGGTCGCCTACGCTTTCCGGAATGGCGGCGCTCGTGGTGTCCGAGCGCACACGCTCCCCGCAACCAACGCTTCGACGCGGGTCTTGGCCAAGTGCGGCTTCCAGCACGTCGGCGAGGTTAATGACCCGGAAGACGGATTGGTAAACGCGGCCATCGCGATGCCGAAACAGGAACCCACCGCCTATCGGCAACGACAAACCTGGCCGCCATCCTAGCCAGCGCGGGTTTGTCCTGCTGGCGATTACTGGATCAACCGGAAAAACTGCTGCGGGCCGGAGATGGGATTGGTAACCGCGAACTGCCCGCTTACGACGACGGGGGCCGGACAATTGGTGATCCAAACTGCCGATGAACCAAGGTTCGTCGAGGATTGCAGAGTGAAGCCGGTGGCGTTGGTCGGCCACGTCAAAACAACATTGGCTCCGGAAGGAGTCATCGCCAGGTGTACCGGCGAGGCGCTCACCCCGATGACGGTGTCGAAGCACACCTGACCGTTGATCGAAATGGTCACGTTGATGTCAGGGAACTGAGTCTTTACCGGCACCAAGCCGCTGTCGAAATGCTCGACCGTCGCACCGCCTACCTGGAGGTAGAGGGAGAGTTCCTGCAGGAGCGCAACCTCTCCACCGAGCTTGTAGGTGCCCTGGCCGGTGATGAGCTTGTTGGTGCCACCTAACGACACAACCCAGTGCACGTCCTCGACGCTGTATGTGTTGTACAGTCCGTCAAAACCTGTCGGCGTTAGGACGAAAGCCCCCCTCACTGCCGAGCCGACCAGGACCGGGCAGAGGCAGGGCGGGAAGCACCCTTGCTCGAGCGTGCTATTCTTGTTCAACCCGTAAACGGTCGAAGCGGTCGCGGGCTGGGCCAGGCTGCTTGAGGTGGCTAACCCCAAAAAAAACAACAGCACCAAGGCAGGGTTTCTCAATAGCGACAGGAACTCGCTTTCTGAGCCTGCGCCCCCAGGCAAGCCCTCGCCGTCTCCGTCTTGCGAAACCCAGTCACCGCAATGGGCCTCTGCGCCGCTGCTCCCGAGATGGCTGGTCATGGCTTAACATAGCCCCATCATGCCGTGTTGTCGATGGCTGCCGTGTGCGGCAACCCTGCGCGCTCCCTGACACCCAAACCACTTGGTCTGAAATGTGATCTATTCTGTCCGGAATGTGTATAGACAGAGCCCCTCATTTGCGTTTTAATGTGACGCTGAGAATGTTGGCCAGGGGGGACGGGACGCTGGTTGCGACCCACGGCCGGGTCGAGATCTTCGAGGCTGGCATTTCGCTCTAACTGCCTACAGGCAGAAGTTCAGAAGGTTTCTGTGAAACGCTGGTCCTATCGGAATCGTTCAGGCGCCCAAAGGCGTACTGCCCGCTCTTTTG
>Ga0209517_10002879_pt1 | contig 23727 bp, 24 predicted proteins | sample PeaSoiMetSII2010_FD_187695 | JGI IMG/M metagenome (GOLD analysis project Ga0209517, IMG submission 187695) | Peat soil microbial communities from Weissenstadt, Germany - SII-2010 (SPAdes) (version 2) | ecosystem: Environmental > Terrestrial > Soil > Wetlands > Peat | place: Germany... | reverse complement strand
CTGTCCTCCCGGCAAAGCCACGTTCCATATCTGGGACTACGTGCCCTACTCGCATCCCGATGGTGGACCCCAGCATTGGGACAAGGCCAAGCACGCATTCGCCCAAACGATGATCGACCGCACGGCGAAGTTCGTCGAAAATCTGACGCCGCAGAACATTATCGCCTACGTCTGCGACAGTCCGTTGGACCTCGAACGCTGTTCCGAGAGCTTTCAGAGGGGCGATCTCCACGGCGCCGCCCCGTACCTTTATCAATCCGGCGCGCATCGCCCCACGCCCGATCTTGGAATGAACACCGTGCCCGGCGTCGAACGGCTCTATCTCGTGGGGCCGTTCCAGCATCCCGGCGGCGGCGTCTTCGGCGCAGGCCGCGCCACGGCGATGAAGATGTGCGAAGACCTGAAGATCAACTTCGACAAGATCGGCCAGCAGCGATGATGAAAATCTACGGGCCGGACAACAACGAACTGATGCAGATCACGTCGCTCGAATCCGAAGACGGCAAGCTGGTGATGAAAGGCAAAGTGTTTGGCTCGATGCCGCTGACCGCGAAGCTCACCGGCACCGAAGCCCGCAACGCGCTGAAGCTTTTGAATTTCAAATTGGTGCTGTTCTTGCTCACATTTCTTTTCCGCAAGTGAGTAGTTTCTGGAAGGTGGAAGCGTGGTGTTTTAACCCCACGAAAAGCCGCCCGGTCATTCGGCGGCTTCAGCCGTGGCTCCTGAACTTAGACCTGCCCAGCTAGGAACGGCGTCGTTGAGCCGCGGAGCGGCGACCGTAATTAGCCCGGCACGAAGCGCAGCGCAGTGCCGGGAAAAAGTCGAAAAGAGCCCGTAGTCCCGGAGGGACGATTGAGGGGCTTTAGTCCTGGTCCGCGAGCCAGGGCCATCACGCTATCGTCAGGAGCAAAACCAAATGGCTGCTCGAGCGAAACGGCACGGCCTGGACGCCTCAAGGTTGCGGCATCTCAAATCCGTCATCGAAGACGACATCAAGCGCGGCCGCTATTACGGCGGCGTGATTCTGGTCGCTCGGGACGGCGTCGTGGCCGTCCATGAAGCCATCGGCCTCATCGATCCGAAAACCGGGAAGCCGGTCACCAAGAAATCCGTCTTCAGTCTTTTCTCGACCACGAAGGCCGTCACCAATGTGCTCGTGTTTCGCGCCATCGAGCGCGGCGAGTTCGCGCTCACCACCAAAGTCTCCGAAATCATTCCCGAGTTTTCCGGAGGCCAGCGCCAGCACATCACCTTCTACCATCTCCTCACGCACAGCTCCGGCCTGCCGAGCGTTTTCACGCCGAAGCCGAGCATGTACATCGACAGGCTGGACGAAATCATCGCGGCCATCTGCGAAAATGTTCACTGCGCCGCCGCGCCGGGAGAAGTGATCAATTATTCTCCGCTGGCCGGACACGCCCTCATGGGCGAGGCCGTTCGCCGTTCCGATCCGAAGAAGCGCTCCTATCGCCAGCTCGTGGAAGACGAAATCCTGAAGCCGCTCAAGATGAAGGACACCTCCATCGGCGTCCGCAAGGATCTCCGCGCGCGGAAAATCGTTCCCATCTTTCTTGCCAAGTTTCCCATCGACCATCCGGGCCACAGCAACCTCGGCCCCAATGGCGCCTTCGAGGAAGAAAACGCGGAAATGCCCTGGGTCGGATGCATCTCGACCGTGGCGGACATGTTTCGCTTCGCGGAAATGCTCAGGCGCGGCGGCGAACTCGATGGCGCGCGAATCCTTTCGCCCGCGACTCTCGATCTCGCTACTCGGAATTGGTCCGGCGACAAGCCCAACGAGCTGTACAAGCCGCTGGTCACCGCCCGCGGCTGGGAGCCCTATCCCGCGTATCAGGGTCTCGGTTTTCAGGTTCGTGGAGACACAATCTGCCACAGCCTCTTCGGTACCTTGGCTTCGCCGCGTACCTTCGGCAACTACGGCGCGGGCAGCTCGCTCTTCTGGGTTGATCCCGTGCGCCAGTTGACCTTCGTCTGCCTCACCACCGGCGTCATGAACGGCGTCGACAACATCGAGCGCTTCCAGCGCCTCTCGGACATCGCCCTCTCCGCCGCAATTTGAGAAAGGTTCCTGTCGATCCTCGTAAAAGCGTCCGTCGCGACAGAATACTCCCGTTGCCGCGCCGTCGTCGCGTGGCCACGAGCACGACGTGGCGCGAAAATTCACTTCAAATGGAAAGAGAGCCTCGCTACACTCTCTCATTGCGAGCGTCGTATTTCCTGGAGTTCTGACAACGCGCCGACAATGCAGTTACGCGGTAGAACGCAGCCTTTTTTCAACTCCAATTACCATTCTTCTCCCATTCGTCGTGAGATATGCAGACTAGCCCCACCATTCGCAGCGCTGCGGCAGTGCCACAGCCTCCATCTAGGCGCATGATTTGTAGCGCGATGATATTGGCGCTCGTATTGTTTGCCGTGTTTTCCGTTCTTGCTTCTCCGGTGGCGCAGGAACAGCGGAACAGAGGTATTCACATTACTGTGTACGCTGAGGTACTCCCGTTCGCCTTCGTGCTGCTTCCCTATCTCACGGCTTTTGTGCTAATCACCTTGGGAAAGAACCAAAAATGGATCGCGTCCGGCGCCGACGTGGCTCTCGCCCTCTTTGGCGCATTCGTTGTGATGTCTCCGAGTGCGTTGTTGACCGTATTTGTGTGGGCCGGACTGTCCGGAAACCCGATGCTGGCCGCGGCACTGGGCGTTCTGGTCTTGTTGGTTCTGGTCAGCGCTTGGATCGTTTGGTGCGCGATCCGCCAGATGAAGAATTCCTCGAGTGCTTTCTTTGCCGGCACGTGTGCCGCAGCTCTCTACCTAATCATCGGTTCTCCCGCCGTAAATCTGAGGGAATTCCGGGCCCAGCAGCACGCAGAGGCAATTCACACGGCGGAGACGTTGAATTACTATGGTGCCGGCGCGGCGGCACACAAAGCCATCGTGTCTCTCACTGGCTGCTTGATTCAATACCAGGCGGCACGGCCGGAGCGCGAGTTTCCCGCTTCCTTGTCGGAGATTCCGCAAGGGCCGGGTTGCGACGGCAATCTTGCCAAGCCTGGGGCGATCCCTTACTACACGCTCACCTATACTGCGCGGCGGGATCCCACCGGTGGTGTTGCGGATTTCCAACTGTTGGCAATACCGATCAAGAAAGGGTTGGACCGCGTCAATCCAATTCTGTCCGACAAACGTGGAACCATTTTTGTGTACGAACGCTGGTTTGCCATAGACCGGGGTGAAGGACTCCAGCCGCTGATTGCCGAGGAGCCGAACGATTTTCTTGCTTCAAAGCTGTTTTCGCTCAGGCTCGAAATCACGTCGTTCATGAAAAACAGCGGAGGCGGGCGGCCGCCAACGTCGCTGTCGCAATTAGGTCCACCAACTCCCGATGAGCGGACTACCGATCCGGACAGTCGAAGGGAGGATCCGTACGTTCTGAGATATTCTGCTCCGCGCAAAGGCGATCCGGGACGTTACGCCGTTTCGGCCGACTGCCAAAGTTACGGTGACGCCTGCATTCGAAGTTTTCTTCTGGATTACGATGGCGAAGTTCACCAGACGGCAGAGCCACGCCCCGCCAACACCCAAGATCCGCCCATCCCCGACTGCGAGAAATTTGCTCAAACCTGCCGGGATGTCGACTGGCCGGTTCCACTATCGGCTGACACCACCTCTCCCTAACCACGCGGAAATCATGCCAGCTGGACTTCTCCTGTCCCTTCGCACAGTCGCCACGCCCGTCGCACCGTGCTACGTTCGGGTGAGGTCCATCAACATGGACAAGCGGCGCGCTGTGCAACCGCAAGAAATGCACGCCGAACTCCGCTCCATCCGGCATCTCCACTCCCTCGCAACGGTCCGCTCCAAACGATTCCATGCGGTCCGCACGAAATTTGTTCATCTCGACCTCGCGCCTCGCGAACACGCCGTCACGAATCACGAGTCACAAATCACGAGTCACGATTCACCCCTCCCAATCACAAATCACGCCAAATTAACCGACACACCATGCCGAGTAATTTTCCGCGTAACTCGATGAAAACAAACAATCGGTGCACCAATTACTCGACACACTTTTGCGGGGTCACTGTCCCGCCGTTTTTCCCGCTATCCGCCGCCACAGCGCGCCCGACGTCACTGCGATGCGAGTTGCGCGCAAGCGCGAATTGGTGTTACATGAGGGCGATTTCACGGTCCGAGGATCAAGGAGAACCGCCATGGAACCGATAAAAGCAGCGGCCGCCGGAGGACATGCGGTTCAGGCGGCTGCGGGTTCAGCCGCGGGCCACGCGGCGCCGGCTGCCAACAAGAAAGGCGAATCGCGAATCCGGCGCTGGCAAATCGGCGACGTGAAAGTCACCAGCATCATGGAATCAGCTGACGCGATTCCCTGGGCGCCCCTTTTTCCCGCGGAAGCTTCCGAGCATTACAAGAAATACGACTGGCTGGTGCCGACGTTTATCACGCCGGAAGGAAACATCATTCTCGCGGTGCAGGCTTTTGTGCTCGAAGCGGGCGGGCGTCGCATCGTGATTGATACCTGCGTGGGCAACGACCGGGCGCGCGAGGTTCCGGGCTGCGAAAATCTACAGACCGCGTTCCTCGAGGATTTCAAAGCCGCTGGATTTGATCCCAATTCCATCGACATCGTCCTGTGCACGCACCTGCACTTCGATCACGTCGGCTGGAATACGCGCCTTGAAAACGGCCGCTGGGTGCCGACCTTCCCCAAAGCTCGCTACATTTTCGGCCGCCGTGAATGGGACTACTGGCAGGGCGTGCTGAAGGAGCCCGGGCATGTTGACGTGCGGCACATCCTCGATTCCGTTCAACCGATCCTCGATGCCGGCCTGGCCGATTTCGTCGAATCGAATCACCGCCTGATGGAGGGGATTTGGCTGGAGCCTTCGCACGGCCACACGCCCGGCCACGTCAGCGTGCGCGTCTCGTCGCGCGGCCAGGAAGCGGTCGTGACCGGCGACGTCTTCCACAACCCCATCCAGTTCGCCGAGCCCGAGATCGGTTCCATGGCCTGCGTGGACAAGGAAATGTCGCGCCAGACGCGCCGCGATTTCGTAGCCCGCTACGGCGATAGTCCTGTCCGCTTCTTCGCCATACATTTTAGTGAGCCAGTCGGCCGTGTGGTGCGCGATTCGCAAACCTGGCGCTTCACGACCGACTAGGAATCCCACTCATGCCCGATCTTCGAACTTACGACTACATCATCGTTGGAGGCGGAACGGCCGCATGCGTCTTGGCCAACCGCCTCACGGAGAACGCGTCCATCCGCGTCCTGATGATCGAGGCTGGCCCGGAGCCCACGAGCCCATGGATCAAGATGCCGCTGGCGATGGGCAAGCTTTTCACGCACCCGGTCTTGAACTGGGGTCTCTACACAGAGCCGGAAGCCCACCTGAACAACCGTCCGATTTTCTGGCCGCGCGGGAAAGTGCTCGGCGGCTGCAGCTCCATCAACGGCAGCGCCTACATTCGCGGCCAGGCCGAGGATTACGACGGCTGGCGGCGTCTCGGCAATACGGGCTGGGGCTGGTCCGACGTGCTGCCATACTTCCAGAAGCTCGAGCGGCGTGAAGATCTGCACGGCTCCTCGACGAACGGGAAGGGAATGGTCACGGTCTCCTATCCCGTATACGTCAGTCCGATCGCGCGGGCGTTCATGGCCGCGGGCGTGCGCGCGGGCTTGCCAGGGGGCAACGATCTGAACGGAACATCTCCCGAGGGCGTCAGCCTCATGCCCTATTCGGTGCGGCGCGGAGTGCGGCAGTCCGCGGCTGAAGCGTATCTGCGTCCCGCGAGGAAGAGGCGCAATCTTGTAGTCGAAACTTCCGCCTTCGCTCGCCGGTTGCTTTTTGAGGGACGCAGAGCCACAGGCGTCGAATATGAGCGGGACGGCAAGATCCACAAGGCGGTAGCCGCTCGGGAAGTAATACTTTCGGCCGGCGCCATCAGCTCGCCGCAGATACTCATGCTTTCCGGCATCGGTCCGGGCCGGCATTTGCAGGAGCAGGGAATACCGGTCGTGTTGGACGCGCCCGGGGTGGGAGAAAACCTGCACGATCACGTGGCCGCCACGTGTACTTATAGAACCGCCCCCGAAAACTCGCTCAATCGCGAGTTGAGCGGACTCGCGGTGGTTGGGCACGCGCTGACCTACTATGCTGTGAAGCGCGGGCCGCTGACAAACGGCGCTTCGCAGGCCACGGCTCTGGCTCGCGGTCTGCCGGACACGCCTTGTCCCGACCTGCAAATCGTTTTCCGAGCGATGAGCTATGTGTACGACAAGAGCGGACGCATCGCGCCCGATCCGATCCCCAGAGTGACCGGCGGTGTCGCTTACGTGCGCCCCAAGTCGCGGGGCCGGCTGCTGTTGAAATCCGCCGATCCCCGGCAAACGCCGGCGATGAATGCGAACTACCTTTCCGTGGCTAGCGATGAAGACGGTTTGCTCGCAGGCGTGAAGTGGGTGCGCCGCATTTTTCAGACCGAGCCGCTCAGTTCTCTCATTTTGGGAGAAGACGCGCCGGGCGATGCCTGCAAGACCGACGACGACATCCGCGAATTCTTGCATGGCACGAGCACCACGTTTTGTCATCCCAGCGGCACGTGCAAGATGGGACAGGACCACATGTCGGTGGTGGATGAACGCTTGCGCGTTCGCGGAATCGAATCGCTACGAGTCGTCGACGCCTCGATCATGCCGGCGCTGCCGTCGTGCGGACCCGCGCCCGCGGTGTTCATGATCGGCGAGAAAGCGGCCGACCTCATCAAGGAAGACCAGTCGTCCGGCGCCACTTCGATGGCAAACGGTGCCGCTGCTTCAGCCGTCTCCATACGTTCTTGAATTCTAACGGGAGCAAAACGATGCCGCGTCTGAAAGGGCAGGTTGCGTTCGTCACCGGGGCTGGCCGCGGGATCGGGCAGGTGATGGCCCTTGCATTCGCGGCGGAGGGCGCGATCGTCGGCGTGGCGGACATCGATCCGGCCACCGCGCAGGCCACCGTGCGCGAAATTGAAAAGAACGCCGGCGCGGCGCGGGCGTTCGCGATTGACGTGAGCCGCCGCGATGATTTCTTGCGCGCCGTCGATGAATTAGTCGCCGAGTTCGGCCGGCTGGACATCGTCGCGAACAACGCCATCGTGTTCCGCCGCGAGCCGGTCGCTGAAATCCGCGAGGAAACCGTCGCGCGCATGATCGACGTCGGCCTGAAGGCGATTTTCTGGAGCGCGCAGGCCGCCTTGAAGCACATGGATCCGGAAAGAGGCGGCGTGATCATCAACAACACCTCGCCTGCGGCGGAGCTTGGCGTGCCGCGCTCGACCGTCTATTCGGCGATCAAGGGCGGAGTGTCGTCTCTCACGCGCTCGCTGGCCGTTGAATTCGGCCCGCGCAAGATCCGCGTCAATGCTGTCTGCCCGGGCACCGTGCCGACGCCCGGCGCGCGCGCCATGAACAACAACGACGACGCGCTCTACGAATCGCGGCGGCAGAGGTGTCCGCTGGGGCGGAATGGGACCGCAGAGGATGTTGCTTCCGCGGCGGTTTTCCTGGCTTCACCAGAGGCGTCCTATATTACGGCGGCGATCTTGCGGATTGACGGCGGGACTACGGTGAACGGCGGGGCGTGAAAGCGGGTTGGCGGGACGACCTGGGTCGGAAGCAAAGGCAAGAACGAAAAACAAGGCGTGGCCGAAAACCCTCAGGCCGCCCCGACACAAGCCGTCGGGGACAACCTGAGCTACATAGACGAATCCTCAGAGCTAGAGCGTGCTCACGTAGTAGCTGTCCATGTATTCGCGCAGGGCGATGACTTTGTCGTCCTTGATTTCGAGGAAGAAAGCGTAGCGGTTGTTGTAGTCCTTGCCGTTCTTGAATTTGCCGAGGCCTTTCGCTTCGACAGCCGCGTATGGCCCCTGCAACACCAGATTCTGGATCAGCACCTTGGGATCGCCGGGCTCGAATATTCCGCGAATCGGGCCGAGGAAATCGTCAATGATCTCCTTGCGTCCGTGTTTGTCGCCCGCGCTTTGAATTCCGGTGGCCATGGTGCCCCATACGGCGTCCTCGTGAAGCAGCGGGCGGAGCTTTTCCAGATCGGCGGAGCTCAGCGTGTCGAAGAAATGCCTGACAATCTTTTCGTTTTTCGCTTCGAGTTCACCCATGGCTTCCTCCCGCAAACGCGTCCACGCGCTGTTAGAACGGTGCCCCCAAACCGCGGCGCATTATACCCTCGTTGCGCGGAAAGAGTTCCACGGCTTCGACGATTTGAGTATGATTGGCCCGCTTTATTCCAAGGAGCAGCTATGAATCCGTCCGTGCGAATTTCGCGAATTTTCGCGATGCTGACGCTTTGTGTGCTGGGGGGGGCCGCGGTGACCGCCACGGCGCGCGCGCAAGAAGCTCATCCGCGGGTGCCGAAGAGCGTGCGCTTGTACGTGTTCGATTGCGGCGTGATCAAGGGCCTGGATCCGGCGCTGTTCAATTTCAAGCGCGAAGAAGTGAAGACGATCGATTTTGCGGTTCCTTGCTACCTGATCGTCGATCCGAAGGGCACGCTGATCTGGGATGTGGGCGTGATTCGGGACGAGGATTTCAAGGACGACGGCAAGCCCGTGACGCAGGGGCCTTCGACCGCGACGCGCACATTGAAATCGCAGCTGGCGGAGATCGGCTACGCGCCTGGCGACATCACGTATCTCGCGCACTCCCACTATCACGGCGACCACATCGCCAATTCCAACGAATTTGCGGGGTCGACGTGGCTCGTCCGGCCCATTGAGCGCGATGCGATGTTCGCGGAGAAGCCGCCGGCGCTTGTCGATCCCAAGGACTACGACCAGCTGAAGGCCGCGCAGACCGTGCTGATCACGAAGGATGAGTACGATGTGTTCGGCGACGGAAAAGTGATCATCAAATCGGCGCCCGGACATACGCCCGGTCATCAGGTGCTGATTCTCCATCTGAAGAAGACGGGAAACGTGATGCTCGCGGGCGATCTGTATCACTATCCGGAAGAGCGGGGATCGGGGCGCGTTCCGACATTCGAGTACAACAAGGAACAGTCGCTCGCCAGCCGCGCGATGATCGAGGATTACTGCAAGAAGACCAAGACGCAGCTGTGGATCGAGCACGATTTCGATGCCAACGCCAAACTGAAGAAATCTCCGAAGTATTACGATTAATTCCTAGCCGACTGTCGCTAGCGCGAGCATCGCCAGGCCACCTTCCGCGTCGGTCGCCCAGAGCGAGATCGTTTTCCCGTCGCTCTCGGGTTTGCCGTGCAGCGAGAAGCTCGCGGTGTCAAACAGGGGACTGACCGAGCGGAATTCGAACTTCGCTACTTGCGCTTCCGGCATGTGCCGCCGCAAGAGATCGAGCAGCAGCGTTGCGATCAGTGGGCCGTGCACCACCAGCCCGGGGTAGCCTTCGGTTTCGGTGGCGAACCTGCGGTCGTAGTGGATGCGATGGCCGTTGAACGTCAGAGCGGAATAGCGAAACAGCAGAACATCGTCCGGCTGCACCACGCGGTCCCACGCCGCGCCGGCTGGCACGGGCCGCGGCAGTGGCGCCGGGTCGCCCGGCTTGGCATCGGCGCGATACACCAAATCCTGCTCCTCGGTGAGCGCGACGCCATCAGCGTTCCCGATTTCGTGCCGCACGAATACGAACACAAGCGTGCCCGTGCGCCCTTCCTTCTGCTGTACGTCGACAATTCGCGAAGTGCGCGTGAAAGTCTCTCCCACGCGAAGCGGGCGGCGGAATTCAAAGCGCCCTCCGGCCCACATTCGCCGCGGCAGCAGCACCGGCGGCAGAAAATCTCCCCTTTTGACGTGGCCGTCAGGACCGAGTTCCGATTGCCTGTGAATGGACAAGAAATAGAGCCAGTGCCACAGCGGCGGCACCGGATCGCCCGCCACTGGACGGGGAGCCTCGATATCGAGCGTGGCGGATAGAGCCGCGATCGGCGTCGGCGTCACTTGATCCGAAGCCGTCTCGGTCCTGCCAATCCATTCCAGCAAGTGAGCGATATCCACTTCGTTGATCTCCATGCGTATTGCAGTGCTGCCGCGCGCCATCGGGGACATTACCACGCTTCTGCTCGACGCGAAGCCTGCGTGATACACTCCGGCGTCTCCCAGCTAGGGCAACGAAAGAATCTGAATGCCGAGCAGTGCCCCCATCGTGGCTCCGCGCATCGCCGACCCCGCGAATCGGTACGCCGCGGGCTGGCGCATGTGGGTGCCCGTCGCGGTGATGATGACTTGCTCGTGCCTCTCCTATATCGATCGCCAGGCGCTGGTGGTCATCTCGCCGATGATTCTCAAAGACACCGGCTTGAGCGCGACGAACTACGCCGACGCCGTTTCCGTCTTTTCCTTCGTTTACATGATTGCGAATCCCTTGTGGGGGTCGCTGCTGGACTACGTCGGCCTTCGCGTCGGCATGCTTGCGGCCGTGGGAATCTGGACGTTCGCCAGCGCTTCGCACGCGTGGGTGGCCGGGTTTCTGGGCTTCGCCGCGGCGCGCGCTCTGCTCGGATTCGGAGAAGGCGCCACTTTTCCGGGCGGCATGCGCACCGCGGCGAATTCGTTGCCGCTCGGCCGCCAGTCGCGCGGAATGGGAATTTCCTACAGTGGCGCGTCCGTCGGCGCAATTTTCGCGCCGCTGATCATCACTCCGATCGCGCTGAAATTCGGATGGCGGGCCGCATTCCTCGTCACCGGAGCGCTCGGGGCGCTCTGGCTGATCGTGTGGTGGTTCGTCGCGCGGCCGCCGCTGGTGCATGCTGCCGAGCGAAAGGCATCCGGAGTCGCGTGGCCCAATTTGTTCGAGCGGCGATTCTGGCTGCTCGTGGTCGGCATGGGGCTCGGAGGAGCAGCGCTCGGGCCGACACTTTACCTATGTCCTCTGTATTTGAATCGAGCGCTGGGCCTGACGCAGGGGCAACTCGGGAAGATTCTTTGGATACCAGCGGTTTGCTGGGAGATCGCTTACTACTTTTGGGGCTGGGTGTCGGACCGTTGGGTGCGCGACAATCCGCGGCCCGTGCGCCTCTACGTCGCGCTCGCGTTTTTGGCGCTGATTCCGTCGGTCGTCACGCGCATGACTTCGTGGATCGCCGCGCTGGCGCTGTTTTCGTGGGGAATGTTCATCGCCGTCGCGTTCATCGTAGTGTCACTTCATTTGAGCCGGCGGAATTACCCCGATGACGAGAGTGGTAAAGTCGCCGGAATCGGATCGGGAGCGTGGTCGGCCGTCGTGGCGCTCTTACTTCTGGCTTATGGACCTTTATTCGACCGGCACATGTACGCCGCAGTTTTCATCTCACTCAGCATGGTGCCTATTGCGGGCACCGCGCTGTGGTGGTGGATTGGCCGGCCGCAGGTGCCTATCCAAGCATGAGCTAGAAACGAGTGGCTACCGAGGAAATCCGCCAATCGGGAAATCGGCGATCCCAGGGTTACCTCATGACAAAAGGATTCGGAGCGTTCCCCGCGATATCGATCCACACGCTCTTCGTCTGCAAATATTCGCGTATGGCGTCGATTCCGCTTTCTCGTCCGATTCCAGACCTCTTGTAACCGCCGAAGGGAGACATATAACTCACGGCCCGGTATGTGTTCACCCACACCGTGCCCGCTTCCAGCCGCTCGGACATCGTCAGTGCGCGGCGGATGCTCGTGGTCCAGACTCCCGCCGCGAGACCGTAAACCGTCCCATTCGCGATACGCACCGCTTCGTCCTCGGTATCGAACGGAATGATCGAGAGGACCGGGCCGAACACTTCTTCCTGCGCGATGCGCATGTCGGGCTTCACGCCCGTGAATACCGTCGGCTCGACGAACCAGCCGGAGCCGCACTCCGGCCTCTCTGCGGGCGCGCCACCCAGCCGGCAGACGGCGCCTTCTTCTTTCGCGATTCGTATGTAATCCAGCACCTTCTCGTATTGCGGGCGCGTCGTAATCGGCCCGACCTGCGTGCCCATGTCCAGCGGGTTGCCCATCCGCGCCGTCTTGGCCAGCGCCAGGAGTTGTTCAACGAATTTGTCGAGGATCGGGCGATGAATCAGGGCGCGCGATCCGGCGATGCACGTCTGGCCGGTCGCCGCGAAAATTCCCGAGACGACGCCCTTCACCGCCTGATCCATGTCGGCATCGTCGAAGACGATATTCGCGGACTTTCCGCCCAGCTCCAGAGTCACGCGCTTCAGGCCGCGCGCCGCCAGTTGATAGACGTGCTCTCCGGTCTTGTCTCCGCCCGTGAACGCAATCTTCGCGACGTCGCGATGCGTGATAAGAGGCTCGCCTACTTCCGCGCCATATCCGGTCACGATGTTGACCACTCCCGGCGGGAAACCGGCGCGCTCGAAAAGCTCTCCGAACGCGAGCGCCGAAACGGACGAAAACTCCGAGGGCTTCCAAACGACCGTGTTCCCGGCGGCCAGCGCGGGCGCAAGTTTCCACGCGGCCAGCAGCAGCGGCGAATTCCATGGCGTGATCGCTGCCACCACGCCCAGCGGTTCCTCGCGCGTGAAATTGAAGACGCCCGGCTTATCAATGGGGATCACGCGGCCTTCGATCTTGTCCGCGAGCCCGCCGAAATAATGGAACCATTGCGGGATGTAATTCAGCTGCCCTCGCATCTCCGCGATCAGCTTCCCGTTGTCCGTGGTCTCGATCTCGGCGAGCTTGCCCGCCTCCGCTGCGATCAGGTCGCCGAGACGGCCAAGCAACGCGCCGCGCGCCGTGGCCGTCAGCTTGCGCCAATCGCCGTCGTAGAAAGCGGCCTTCGCCGCGGCCACCGCGCGGTCAACATCCTCTTTTGTTCCGCGCGGGATCAGCGCCCACGGCGCGGCCGTGAATGGGTTCACCGACTCGAACCACATGCCGGACGCAGGCTCCGCCCACTGCCCGCCGATCAGCATGCGATGTTTTTTCAGCTCGCTCATGAAAGCCTCAGCCGCGCCTCTACTTCGCGAATTTCGGCGCCTTGTCCCCAAGCTCCGCAAACGCCTCGCGCGCGATGCGGAACGAATCGACCGCCGCGGGCACGCCGCAATAGATCGCGACTTGCAGCAGCACTTCGCGGATCTCGACCGGAGTGACGTCGTTGACCAGCGCTCCTTTGATGTGCGCCTTCAATTCATGTGGGCGATTCAGCGCGCTGATCATCGCCAGGTTCAGCATACTGCGCGTTTTCTTCGGCAGCTCTTCGCGGCCCCAGACCGCACCCCAGCAATATTCCGTGACGAGCTCCTGGAGCGGGCGGCTGAACTCGTCGGCGGCGGCAATCGCCTTGTCGACATATTCTTTGCCCAGCACCGAAGTGCGAATTTCAAGCCCACGATCAAAAGTCTTCTTATCCATTTCAGTGTTCCTCTCTTTTTCTGGTGTCTTCGTTTACTTTCCGCCGACTTGCACGCCCGCCCACTTCTCGACCGTCCGCGCCATCGTGGTCATATCGGCATCGAGCCCTTCCGTCTGCGTCGCAATGGACAACAGCTGCCTCACCGCGCTTCCCACGATCATCGGCACGCCGAACGCGTCCGCTTCGGCCATGCACAATCGGATGTCCTTGTTCAGCAGCCCGATCCCAAAACCGTAGCTGAACGACCGCGAGATCACGTGCTGCTTGATCTTGTCCTGCGTCGCGCTGTTTCGCGCCGTCCCAGCGTTGAACACGTCAATCACCAGCGCCGGGTCGAGTCCCGCCTTCACGCCCATCACCACGGCCTCGGACGTAATCGCCATCGCGGTCGCCGACAGAAGATTGTTCAGCAGCTTCATCGTCTGCCCCTGGCCCGGTTGCGTCCCCACGAAGAAAATCTTCCCGATCACTTCGAGGACTGGCTTCACCTTTGCGAGCACGTCCTCCGCGCACGACACCATCACCGCGAGCGTCCCTTTCTCCGCTCCCGTGATCCCGCCGCTCACCGGCGCATCCACCGCCCGAATTCCCTTGGCCGCCAGCCCCTCCGCGACCGCTCGCGCGACCGTCGCACCCGTCGTCGAGACATCGATAAAAATCTTCACGCGGCTGCCTTCGATAACTCCCTTCGGCCCCAGTGCCACGGCCTGCACGATTGGCGGAGTCGGCACGCTCGCGAACACGATCTCCGCAGCCGATCCCACCGCGGCGGGCGAGTCGGCGCGCGTCGCCCCGATTTCCAGCAGCGGCGCCATCGCCTCGCTGCTCGTGTCGTAGATCGTGACCGGGTGGCCGGCTTGAATCAGGCGCCGCACCATGCGCACGCCCATTCGCCCGACTCCGACAAAGCCGATACTTTCCTTCGCCATGCGTCTTTCCTCCACCTGCCTGGCAGCATCCGCTTCACCAACGACACGGATGCCGAGAATGTGCAAACCCGCAGCAGTGTCGTTGATTCCGCCGGTTAGACGTTTTCCGACGCCGCATTATGCCCTATGATAGCGCCCTCTCACAATTGACGTTCCGCACGCCGCTCGGCCACAAGGTGCGCGCGGCGGAACAGGGAATCGCGCGAGGTACGCCGTGCCGATCGAACCTTTTGAAGTCCTGGCCATCCGGTATGCGCATCTGGGCAACCGCCACGCCGGAGAAAATTTCATTCTCGGTGATCCCCACGAGTCTTCTTCGGATCTCGATTATTTCGTGTGGGTCTTACGCCGCAGCGACTGCACGTTTGTCGTGGACACCGGATTCGCCAAGGAGGTTGCCCTCCGCCGCCGCCGCGATTGGCTCCGCTGCCCCATCGAGTCCCTGCGTCTGCTCGACGTGGATCCCGACAAGGTCACCGACGTCATCGTCACGCATCTCCATTACGATCACGCTGGCAATCTCGACCATTTGCCGCGCGCGCGCTTCCATCTCCAGGATCGCGACATGGCCTATGCTACCGGCCGCAACATGCGTCACCAGATGCTTCGCGGCCCGTTCGACCTTGAAAACATTCAGATGATGTTGCGGCACATCTATTCCGACAAAGCTGTCTTCCACGATGGCGATACCGAGCTTGTGCCGGGGCTGACCCTCCACCGCGTCGGCGGTCATTCGGCGGGACTGCAGATCACGCGGGTTTGGACGCGCCGCGGTTGGGTTGTGATCGCTTCCGATGCCGCGCATCTCTACGCGAATTTCGAGCAGCGCCGCCCATTCCCGGTTGTGTATAACGTCGCTGAAATGCTGGAGGGGTTTAACCTGCTCTATCGCCTGGCCGATTCGCCCAATCACATCGTGCCGGGCCACGATCCGCTGGTAATGAAATTCTATCCGGCGGTCAAGCCGGAGCTGGAAGGAATTGCCGTGCGCCTCGACGTGCCGCCCGCGCGCTAAAAGAAAGCTATCGCGCGTCCCGCGAAGATCATTGTAATCCACAGAATCAGCGACACGCCGGCCCATCGCCTCGCGCCCGCTGGCGCGATAGCGGCTTCGTCCCACGCCGCCACGCTGCGATACACCCCGTAGCGGAAAATCGCGGCATTCAGGCCCGCCACCAGAAGCACTCCGAGTGAAATCCACCACATGACGTTGCTGTAGTATTCCATCGGATCGGACATCGCAACCAGCGTCCCCGATACCAGCAGGATCGCGAACGCCACCCACTTCCACGCGCGAAACTGGCCGATCACTTGCGAGACGGGTACGTCCCGCATCGCCTTACCCAGCACGCGCAGGTTGCCCATTACCACCATCCCGCCGAACAACGCAATGCTGATCACGTGCGTGATCAGAAGAACCGGAAAGGGGTAAGCAGCTTCGCGCAGCCAAATGCTCAACGGTGTTTGGCTAAGCCATTGGCAGAAACTCAAAAGCGACATATTAGAAACCCCTCCAACCCGTTCCGATCATCCGCGCGTCCGCCGGCTAAAGGTTTCCAATCCACATCCCGGCGAGCATCACGCTCACCCATAGCCCCAGCGAAACGACAGCCGCCGGCCTGCGCCATCCGAGCGGCGCGGAATCTCGCGACGGCGCCGTCGCCATCCGGATGACCGTGAAATGGAAAATCAACGCCAGCAAAAGCAGAATCATCTTGGTGCGAAAAGCCGCGATCTGGACGTATTCGTACGGATCGCCCGAAAAAAGATACGGCCCGGTCGTCAATTGAAGGACGATGCCGGTCCAGATCCACGGCGCCAGGTCCCTGGCGACCTGCGAAATGGACTGGCGCAGCAAGCGGAGCCCCAGCAGGCGCAGATCGAGTATCACGATGGTCCCGACCAGCAGCGTGAAACCGCAGATGTGAATCGACTCGACGACCGGGAACACCCACTCCCAGCGCGCGATCGGATTCAGAGGAATGGCTTCAGGGTGTGCCTGCAGAATGGTGTACGCCAGCAACATCCAGCCCAGCCTTTCGTGTCCGCTTTATCGCAACAACTCACTCACCGAACTGACCGACGTCGTCACATAGCCAAGCGCCCGGCCCCCGAGCCCCACGCCCGACCACAACAGCAGCGAAACAATCGCCACAAATACGCGCACTACCCGCCCGAACCGCCCGTCATCCGCCAGCGTCACTTTGCGATGGATCGTAAACGTATAAATCACCGCCAGCAGCAAAAACAGCATCTTGAATTGAAACGCCCAGTTCCCATACATCTTTACCGCTTCGGTCGAGAACAGCAGAAACCCCGAAACCAGCATCACCGCCAGACTGCCGAGCATCCACGGCCGCACTTCTCCGGCCAGTTCCGCGGTCGATTCGCTCTTGAACGCCAGCCGCATCAAGCGAAGATTCAAAATCAAGACCGTTCCGCCGAGTATGCCCAAACCCAGCAAATGAAATATCTCCACAAACGGAAACAGCCACGTCGAATGGCGAATTCCGTGGCCCCACCACGAGTTGTTGCACCACTGGCAGAAACTCAACAGCAGCGATCTAACCATGCGGGCCGGCCCTCCTCGCGTCGATCATTACGTTGCTCATGGTGGCGGCAACACGTACGCAATAGCGCGTCCGGCGGCGATGATCAGAACCCAGAGCACGATTGACACAACGGCTGCCGCTTTTGCCGCGCCCGGCGTCTTCGGATTCAAATCCCATTGCGCGACCTTGCGCCCGATTGTCGCGTTGAAGATCAGCACGTTCAGCCCGGCCAGCACGAGCATGATCATCTTGATTTTGAAGAACGGGGGATGCGTGTTGTAGAACGAAACGGGATCGGCGGAAAACAGCAGCGCTCCGCTCACGATCATCACGGCGAAGCCGCCAAAGAGCCACGGATTGAACTGCGCGAGCACTTCGGACATTCTCCGCCGTTTCAACACCACACCGAGCAGCCGCATGTCAAGCATCACCGCGAATCCCAGGAAAAGCGTCAGTGTCAGGACGTGAACTGATTCCACGATTGGTTCGCCCCACGTCGACTCGCGCATAAATATGCTGAATTGCGTGTTGGAGAGCCACTCGAGAAAACTAGCGAGAGACATCCGTCATCCTCGCGAGACTCGGGGGAGGCCAGAAGATTGCCAATTGATTTACTTCGCTGCGCACGGCGTGGGATTCCAGCCCGTGGCGTCTGCTTGCTTCTTGAATTGCGAGCTTGTCAGGTAGCTCTGAGCAAGGTACTGCGGGTCGGTGACGGTGGACGTTACCACGAGCCATGTGTCGCCATTGGGCTCCTTGAAGCTGTCGAAGTACTCCTCCACGACCGCCTTTTCTCCATAAGGAACGCCGTTCTTGCGCACGTACCCTGCGCGCAATTGGGTCGTCACAATCTTCATGTAGCCTTCCTCGGCCGGCCTCACGCCGCCTGCTCCCGCGACTACCGGCAATACAAATCCCCGCGGCCTCAAACCCTCCCAGCTCGCGACGGAATACCCTTGCCACGTGGGCGTTCCGCCCGTCGGCGGCGCGTCCCCGAAATGAAAGAGACGGGTTTGCTGCCCGGCGTCGGTCTCGACGCGCAGAGTGTTATCGTTATCCCAGGAAATGTGCAGCCGCGTGGGCACGCGCATGATAGCCCCGGCACCGTACGACTTGCATTGATCGCCGCTTGCTTCATCTTTGGCTGGATCCCACGCGTTGGCTATACGCTGGCCCGCCGGCGTCAGGAAGATGCCCGGGAAGTCACCCTTGTCCGGAGTGAGCATGCGATAGCGCCAGTCTTCCGTGACAACCGCTACCCAGTATCCTGAAAGGTCAAACGGGGCGCCCAGTTTGGCGTTGGCCGTGGTCGCCGACGGGACCAACCCAATCTGGGCCCCGGCGGTCGCTGGCATGGCCAGCGACATCGTCGCCAGTACACAAAACAGCGTCGCAGCACTCTTCAGCGGAAATCTGCAAACCATTCCTCGCCCCCTACTCGCCCAGCCATCCGACCCATCCTTCACCGGTTGAATCCAGCGAAGGGGAGTCGCTTACATGATCACGCCTTCCCACTTCCATCCATCCGCTGGCCGCACGATCTTGTGCAGGCGAATTCTGTGCTCGGAAGGATCGCGCCCCGGATTCCCGGTCACGATCACGTGATCGCCCGGCTTCAGGGTGTCGCGCGTCACGTGCTCCTGTGTAAGCTGCGCGCCGCCGCCCCACTCAACCGACCACGTTTGAGCCGGCCCGCCCTTCGGATCCGGGACATCCACCTTCACGAACGAGTGTGGATTGCGGTACATGAACTGGGTCAGCGTTCCTTCCACCGTGATTTCCTGGTCCACGAAATACGTCGCGGCGAACGAGTGATGGGCGTACGCGCTTCCGCCGGCCAGCATCGCAACGGCGGCAATCGTCAGAACAATCAGTGTGCGCTTCATTGAGTCTCCTCCAGAAATCTGAAAAGCCGTCTTCCCGCGGCCATTCTGCCCGAACTACTTCTTCGGACTTAAACTCTTATACACGGCTTCGACGAACATATCGGTCGTCCAGAAGCCCGTGTCTTTGCCGTACCGGGGATCGTAATCGCTTGTGGGTTTGGCCGCCTTCACCTGTTCCAGCGTCATGCCCTTGTTCACCATGTCCTGAACACGGTCGCGAATGATCGTCACCATTTCCTGGTAAAAGACCACGTCGGCCACATCGCACTGCCGCCCGTGTCCCGGAATTACCTGCGTGCCGCCTTCCTGCTCGTCGGCGGGAATGGCCAGCTCAATGATGCGATTCAGCCCGTCAATCACTCCCTGAATATTGCCGCCCCGCGAGAGATCCACGATCGGATAGCTGGTGGTCACGAAAATATCGCCCGTGCTGATCACGTCGGAGCGGCGAAAAAAAACGATCGTGTCGCCGTCGGTGTGCGCGGCCGGCACGTGAATCATCAGGACGCCCTCGCCGTTGAAGTACAGCTTTCTCTCCGGCGTGGTGTAAGTCTCCGTCGGCCAGGCGCCCTGCGGCATAGGAGGCTGTTTGCCGGTCGCCGCGCTCATCCGGTCGAGCACCCCTTGCGCCGCGATCACCGTCGCTTGACTTCCGGCGCTTGCGCCGATATCGCCCACCACGTTTCCTCCGGCGATCGTGTAGCCCAGTTTGGCGAGCGCCTCGTTGCCGCCCACATGGTCCGGGTGGACGTGCGTGTCGATGATGTAATGGATGGGTTTGTCGGAAATGGACCGAATCGCCGCATAGACTTTGTCGCTCGTTCCCGCGAGCCCCGCGTCCACCAGCAAAACGCCGTCGTCGCCCGCTTGCACGGTGATGTTGCCGCCCGCGCCCACCAGCATGTACACGTTGCCCTGCACGTGCAACACGTGGATTTCCGCGTCGGCCGGATTTCGTTGCGCGCCGCCTGCAGGCGCTTGCGCGGATGCAATTCCGGCCGCTGCCAGCAGGGAAGCGCTCGCCAGCACCACGATCAGGCCCAGATTCTTCGAGGACTCGAAAGCTCCCTTCGCCAGGGTCCTCATCGGTTGTTTACTTTCTTCGCTGGGCGCGGCAGCGTTTTCATCGTTTTCATTTTGATCACATACTCCGGATACATCGTCTCCGCGCCGCCTCTGGTTGCCTCCGGAGGAATCCCGTAGTTGGCCGGAAATTCGTTCAGGAACGTATTTTGTCCCGGCAGGTGCGCCGGGACCACGCCCGCTGGCCGGTCCACTTCGTCCACGGACTCGCACGGCCACGGAGCCATTGCCTGTTGGGGGCTGTACACAAAGTCGCTGGTGCGAATAAAAGGTTCTGTCAGATATACGGGGTCATACGTGATCGCCGCGACGGTCAAATAATTTCCGTGCCTCATGATGTGTGCGGTGGCCGTCGCCAGATCGCTGCGCGCTAATCCGTTTCGCCGCAGCCAATTCTCTTTCAGGTGGGTCGTCGTCACTACCAGGATGTCGCCTTCCCATTTCCCGGTGGAGAATCCCGCCCAGGTGTGCGGCGCGTAATCCGGCGGATGCGGGCGTCCATCCATCCAAATCGTTTGTTCCGCTCCATACGCCGAAAGGTGCGTGTGGTACGCGATCACTTTCTGCGACGCCTTGTCCACTTCCTTCCAAATGCTCAAATTCGACGGGCCGCGCCATCCGTAATCCGATCCGTGCGCGCGGCATTGATTCTCCGGCAGCTCCACGAGCGCTGCGTCCCAGGTGTCGCCTCGCAACCGGTTTGCTTCGTTGATCGGAATTCCGAGATAGTCGCCGATTTCCGGCCCGGGGATGCGCTCTTCCCAATCCTCGTCAAATCGCGGCGCCCACTCTCCGGACGGATCTTCTTGCGCCCGAGCTGGCCGGCCGATCAGCGCCGACAGAAAAAGCAGCGCAATAAGTCCACCCGCGATATTGATTCGAGGGACCTTACCCATGGCACTCCCCCCGGACGACATGGTTCGGCACCGCATGCTCACTGTAGGAGTCAACTTTTATCATAAAAGAACCCCCGCGAATCATCAATCTCGCCTCTTCGGCGTTTGATGTCCGGCTTCGCCGGCGCTTGAACCGAACACCTTGCGGAAACTCAGCATCATTGGATAGAATCCGGGCCTTGCGGCTCGGAAATGGCACGCCGCGGCACGCACAGGCCCGCGGGATCGCTGCTGCAACTTGGTGCAAATGCATCTGTGCTAAACTCCCGGCGGAGGTAACGGAAAATGTCCCTCGTAAAAGGTATCCACCACATGACCGTATGTGTGGGCGGCGCGCAGGAAGACATCGACTTCCAGACGCAGGTTTTCGGCCAGCGCATGATCAAGCAGACCGTCCTGTTTGATGGCCGCTACGCTCACTATCATTTGTATTATGCGAACGCGAACGCCGAGCCCGGTTCCGTCTACACCACCTTTCCCTATGGACGGGTGCGAGGCCGCCAAGGTTCCGGACAAATCCAGTCCACCGCCTATTCGGTGCCGAAGGGCTCGATCAAATTCTGGCTCGAGCACTTGAATCGGCACAAGATCAAGAATGCTGGAATTCAGGAACGATTCGGAAAAAAGTTCATTCGCTTCGATCATCCTTCCGGAATTCAACTCGAAGTGATCGAGGACAACGCCGACAAACGCGCCGGTTGGACCACAAAGGAAGTTGGAGCGGACGTCACCACGCATGGTTTCCATGGCCCCGTCCTATCGGTCAGGGAAGTTGCCGAAACCGAACGCTTCTTCGTTGACGCGCTTGGCTTCAAGAAGACCGGCCAGGAAGGCCCGTATTATCGCTTCGAAATCGGGGATGGCGGCGCCAACAAGACCGTCACGCTTCTGCACGAACCTGATCGCCCGTCTGGAAGCTGGATCTTCGGAGCAGGGACGGCCCACCACATGGCGCTTGAAGTTGAAAACGACGAGAAGCTTGCGGAACAAAAGGGCATCTACGAAGAACTCGGCTACACGGACGCGTCGGAGATCAAGGACCGCATGTATTTCCATTCCGTCTATTGCCGCTGCCCGGGCGGGATTCTTGTGGAATGCGCGGCCACGGTTCCGGCGGGATTCGCGGTGGACGAGCCCGCCGATCAGCTCGGCCAGAGCCTGCTCCTCCCGCCGTGGTTTGAAGCACGCCGCGCGGAGATCGAGGCGATGCTCGAGCCAATCAAGGTTCCCGAGAGCAATTTCCCGGGAGGCATGAAGAAGCCCGCTAAGATTCCGGTTCCAGTCGTCGCTGCCGACCAACCGGGCGGCGGCGCGTCGCGTCGCACGAGCGCGGTTTTTATCGGTGGCGACACGCCGCAGAAAAAGAACTGACGCGAAGCCGTGAGGGGTAGAAAATTCCCTTCAGTCTGCACGATCTGACAGGTCTAATGTGGTGGCAATTTTGGCCTCTTACGCGCCCCTTCAAGGCGCTCAAGAGGCTTTTTCGTGCGCGTTGGCAAGGGGCGCTATTGATCTGGATTTAGTACGACGCTTCGAGCAGGCCGATGACCTCCGCCTTCGTGACCGGCCGGTCCACCACTCCCGATTTTTCGAGTTCGTGCATCACCGGGGCGACAATGTAGCCGATCTCCGCTCGCGGCACGCCCGCATCCTTCAGCGTGTGCGGCACGTCGAACGCCGCAATGAACTGCGCGGTGCGCTCGGCGCACGCGAGTGCTCCCGCTTTCGGATTGCGCGCGTCGAACGGCAAACGGAAGCCCTCCGCAATCGGCGCGAACCGTTCCGGCGCGATTTCCGCCATGAATCGCATCGCGTGCGGCAGCGTGATGCACGACGTGACGCCGTGCGGCACATCCCACCTCGGCCCGATTTGATGTCCGAGCAGGTGCGAGATTCCGAATCGCGTGTTCATCGAGCCATAGATTGAAAACCACGCCGCGAACTGGCAGAAGCCGCGGTGCGCGAGTTTTTCATCGCCGGAGGTGTGGATCGAAGCGGCCAGGTGCTCGACGAGAAGCGAAATCGCCTTGGCGGCCAGCGCGTCGCTGAGCGGATGATGCCGGATCGCGTAGCTCGTTTCGATGGCATGGTCGAGCGCGCGCATCCCCGTCGCCACCCACAGCCAGTTCGGGGTCGCGAGCGTCAGCTCCGGATCGTTCAGCACCGTGCGCGCTTGCAGCCTCGGGTCGGACACGCCGGATTTCACGCGCGTGGTTTCGTCCGTCACTCCACCCGCGTGCGTGTACTCTCCCGCCGAGAGCGTCGTCGGGATGGCGATGTGGACGAGGTCGCGGCTGGTCAAGAACGCGTGGCTCGCCACCTTGCATGTGTCAATCGGGCTTCCGCCGCCGAAGCTGACCAAGCAGTCGGCATCCAGCCTCGTGATCTCCGCTTCGAGCTGGCTCACCACGCTTCGCGGGACGTGCTGCCGCGCGCCCTTGAACACCGCCGCGCAACGCGCGCCCAGCGCTCCGGTCACTTTTTCGAGCAGCGTGGAACCGCCCAGCGTCTTTCCGGTGACCACGATGGCGCGTTTCAGCCCGCGGCGTTCGAGTTCCTCACCCAGCGTGGCGATTCTTCCCGGCCCCGAGATCACGCGCTCAAGCCGGCTTAATGTGAAATCAACGTTTGGCGCTTCCACGGGGCGAAAGTATACCGCTGGCTGCGTGCGCGAGCACCATTGAGATGCAAATAAAGTAGAGTCGGGAAATATCAGTGGCCGGAGGCGGTGGTAAAGTTTGCGAGATGCTAATCGACGAGTTGTCCGGTTGTCCGACGCAATATAAAAGGGCGCCCCTTGTGGAGTAGGTTTGGAGTGTTCGCCTCAAACCTTTCCAGAAAGGAACGCCCTTTATGACCAGCGCCCAATATATCGGCATGGACATGCACAAGGAAAGTATTTCGATCGCCGTCAGGAATGCTGCCGGGAAGATCGTGATGGAATGTGTCATCGAGACGAAAGCGAGCACGATTCTGCAGTTT
>Ga0209517_10002878_pt1 | contig 23727 bp, 17 predicted proteins | sample PeaSoiMetSII2010_FD_187695 | JGI IMG/M metagenome (GOLD analysis project Ga0209517, IMG submission 187695) | Peat soil microbial communities from Weissenstadt, Germany - SII-2010 (SPAdes) (version 2) | ecosystem: Environmental > Terrestrial > Soil > Wetlands > Peat | place: Germany... | reverse complement strand
AGTTCTGGAACCCGACGATCTCTCTGTTGATCCGCCGCGGCTGGGGCAGTTCGCGGCGCAGTGGGGTGGACCGCCCAGGCTCCAGGCCGCGAACCAGAAGGCCCGGGATTTGGGTGTAAGCACAGGTATCATCTTCTCGCAGCGCTTGTGGAACAAGGCCACGCTGACACCGGAATTGCACAACCTCGCGGAAGAGTGGGCCATTCGCAGGGAATCGGGCGATCCCATCTGGGAGTCGTGGGATCATCAGCATTTTGGCGCGGCGCGATGGAGCAACCGTCAGCAATCATTTGGCCAACTGGATTACGTGATGTGCAGCGCGGTCAACGGGTATTGCGAATTTGCCGTACGCAACGTGCGGAGGGTCTTGCAACAGGGCGGCTACTCCATGATGTTTTACGACCAGGTGGTCGAGGGCAACTTGTGTTTCAGCGCGAGGCACAATCACGCGGACGTGAGTGCTCCCTCCATTGCTACTCCAGGTTTCGCTGAGGAACTACGCGCGGGAATGAAGGCAGACAACCCGGAGGCAATCCTGATTGGGGAAGGTTGGGAAATCCTGGCGAGCCAGCATCTCGATTCGGGGTGGGTCTGGCGGATGCCTCCGAATCCCGAAGTCCTGCAATACACGCTGCCATGGGTGATAAATACGTCCGCAGTGCCCGTCGATATGGGACTGGCGAACAAGTACGTGATTCTCGGTCTTCGGTTGGCCATCATCGCCGGTGGGCTGGAGAACGGCAAAAGCCTCAGCGACTTTCCCGTGTTCGCAGCGCACATCCGGCGCCTTGCAGAATTCAGAAAGAAGACGGAAGAGTTTTGGGTCAATGGATCCTTTGAGGACGACATCGGTCTGATGGCGTCCGGCGCTTTCGCAAAGGTCTATGAAACAGAACAGCACGTGGCAATCATGGCGGCCAACCTGACCGAGGATGGCTCGACCTTCCAATTTGATTTCGATATGTCGCGTTACGGTGTTGAGACGGAGTCGTACTCCTTGATCACTTCAAACGGGGGTAACGAGGAGAAGATCGCAGCGAAGAAGGAAAACATTCTCAAAGGTTCAATACCCCTCGAACCATTTGAACTGGCCGCGGTGATCTTTGAAAAGCGAAAGGCGGGATGATGCAAGGGTCGGGCAACCGGCGGAAAGAATCGGCGCTATAGCTTCTCAGGTCCCTGACCAGCTTCTTTCTCGTTGGACTGTGATCGTCTCTGCCTCCAATCGGTCGAAATTGCGGGCACAGCCTGATTAAGCGATTCCGTAACGCCGTACTGCACATGTTCACGCATCGCCTCGTCGGCGGCGATCGGATCCGATCCAGTTACGACTTCGAGCAACTTGACATGAAATCCCGGCGGCAGTGTGCGGCGATTCGTCGCAACGTCGAAGAACCAGTTGTAGATGAGCACCTGGTTCATTTCAATCGCTTCCTTCAGCTCCTGGCAGCGGCCGTACTCAGCGATGCGCATGTGAAGTTCGAAATGAAGCGTGTGAACTGCGTACTGCATCTCCGGATCTCCGCCTTGTCCGAACCGGCCATAAAGTGTGTCAAGCTGCTCAGCCAGGCGCATTAGCTCCACGCGCTCCTTCATCGTGGCATTCAAGGAGCAAAGGCGAGCAGACTGAGCCTCAAGCGCTTCGCGGACAATACAGCGCCCACGAATCTCGTCAGCTTGGGGGATGCGAACGCGAGTTCCGGCACGCGGCCGGCTTTCCAGCAAGCGGTCGTTTTCCAGTTGCCGAAAGGCCTGGGAGATCGGCAACAGGCTCATGCCGAATTCCTCTGCCAGACGGCGGGCCGACAATGCCTCTCCCGGACTCAGTTCCCCGCGTAAGATTCGCTCGCGAATCCGGTAATAGGCTTTGTTCCACAAAGAAGGGGAGAACCCATTCCGTGCGTCTGGTGCATTCCCGTTTGCCATCCTAGCCATTCAACCCTGTTTCTTTTGCGATGTCAATATTTGATGAACGCAGATCAACTAGAGGCGTCAAACAGTGATCAAACTCAAGAAATACAGGTGCGCAACCCCATGCAAAATGACCCATTTCACACCGAATTATCTCATCAACTACCTCAAAACAAACTACTTGAAAAAACAACAAAAAAAGCAGAGAATTTCATAGACCTCTTTGTTCATCTCTAGCTAGGCTTCTGAAAACTGCAATGTCAGTTGTGACGGATTCGGGCACTTGTCATGCGATTCAGATTCAGGAGGCCGTATCGTGAGCAGATTCTTCCCTTCCCGACCGATTCTGCATGTGGCGCTGATCTCCGGCGTCGTAACGTTGCTTCTCGCTCAGATCACTACCCCGCTTTTGGGCCAGAACTTGGCCTCAACCGCATCTATATCCGGAATCGTGACTGACCCACAAGGCGCGCGCGTGACTGGGGCCACGCTTACGCTTGCGAGTCAAGAAGAGGGAATTACGCGCACGTTCACGACAACTTCGACAGGAACCTATTCGTTCAGCTTGCTGCCGCCGGCCACCTACACCCTGAAGATCGCGGTCGCCGGATTTGCCCCATTTGAGCAGCGTGGTATTGTTCTTGCGGTTGATCAGACGGTGGAGCTGAACCCGACACTCGCTATGGGAAATGCGTCGTCGCAGGTGGTGGTTTCAACTGAGGCGCCATTGCTTACAACGGATACTCCCGATTTGGGCGATGAAGTCTCGGGAAAGCAGATGCTTGAGATGCCGCTGAACTTCCGCAGCTCACTGGCCCTGGTTTTCCTCGACTCCCAGAACAGATGGTTCGATCAGGGCGCTCTTGGCAACACGGTTGACACCGCTGACCAGGATTATTCGCTGATGGCGGTGGGCGGACAGTTATTCGCAGCCAACTCCTTCCTGCTGGATGGTTCGTGGAATGGCATGATGGCCTATAACGGCGTCATGTATGTGCCGTCGATCGATACGGTGCAGGAATTCAAAATGTCGACGAACACCTTTTCCGCGCAATATGCGATGAGTCAAGGCAACGTCATCAGTGTGGTGACCAAGGGCGGCACGGAGCAATTCCACGGCGACATGTACGAGTTCTTGCGGAATTATGCGCTGGACGCCACCCTTATCTTCAACAAGATCAACAATCAGGCGAAAACGCCGACGCGCATGAATCAGTTTGGAGCGACCGAGGGTGGCCCGTTGTATATTCCGGGCCTCATGCACAGGACGAACAAGACGTTTTTCTTCGGTGGGTATGAGGGGCTGCGCCTGGGCGCTGTCTCGCAGTTGCCCGGTACGGTGCCGACATCTGGGATGGTTGGTGGAGATTTGTCCGCGTTTCTGGGTGCGCAATTGCCTGGGACAGATGCACTTTGCCGCCCGATTTATACGGGACAGATCTACAATCCGTTCAGCACACGGTCGGTCGTTTCTACATGCAACACGGCAAATAGCACAGCCGGGCAAACGGTACAGATTCGCGATCCCGTACCCGGCAACAACATTGCCGCTTTGGCCGGTTTGGAGGACCCGGTTGCCAAGAAAATGGCGACCTACTTCCCGGGCACAACGGGTTCCGGCTTATCCAGCAACTTTTTCGCCGATGCGAGCGTTCCAACCACCTCGAACGAGATGAATATTCGCATCGACCAGATCCTGACGGATAATTCGCGGTTCTATGCACGGTACTCCAGGAAATGGGAAGCGAAGGTGCAGTCGGCGCCACTTTTTGGAGCGTCGAATCCTGCCGGTCCAGGGCAGACCAATCCGAACAACCGCTATAGCGTGGCTTCAGGCTACAGCCAGGTACTGAGCCCGACGCTCACATTGAGCGTGAACTTTGGCTATAACCGCTGGGTCGAGGGCAATGTCGGCCAGGGAGCCGGGTTTAAATCGTCGACACTCGGATTGCCCGCTGTGCTCGACTCGGTCTCGCCGTACTTCCCACTCGTGAATATCAGCGGGTTTCTTCCCTTAGGAAACGCGACAACCGAGGCGACTGCGCTTGATGAGGGAACCATCAGCGCAGATGTCGTCAAGGTGAAGGGGAACCACACATTCACCTTCGGATACATGGGCATCCTGAGCATGGTTCTCGGTGGCGCCCCGGCCCATACCACGTTTGGCTTCAATTCGGCATTTTCAGCCGGCCCGGATCCGAATCACGCAACGACTGGGACGGGAAATGCCTTCGGCTCATTCCTGATGGGCGCGGCAGCAAGCGGAACAACGGGCATTTATCAATATCCCGCGCTCAGCAAACATTACTTCGGGTGGTATTTGCAGGATGACTGGAAGGCAACGAAGAACCTGACGCTGAACCTGGGGTTGCGCTACGATATCCAGCTCGCTCCCACGGAGAGGCATAACAAGCAGGCGTACTTTATGCCAAACCAGGTCAATCCGATCAGTTCGTTTGCCAGCGGCGGCCCGTATTATGGACAACTCGTTTACAACACTCCGGGAAACAGGTACTTCTATCAAAACTCCTACACCAATTTCTCGCCGCGCTTTGGATTCTCGTACATGGCGACCAAGAAACTTGATGTGCGCGGAGGCGGCGCACTGTTCTTCCCGGATGAGTGGGCAGGAGACCCGACCATGCCTGGATACGCGCAAACAACGAGCCTTGTCTCTTCTTTGAACGGAGGGCTCAATCCTTCGTCGACTCTGAGCAATCCGTTTCCGCAAGGGATTCTTCCAGTGATCGGAAGTTCACAAGGCGGTCTGACGAACGTGGGACAATCCTTTGCCACGAGCGTTTTCAAAAGGCCCTCGTCTTATGTCGAACAGTGGATGTTCGGCCTGCAATACTCGCTCGCGCCGCGGGACATGATTGAAGCCGACTATGTGGGAAGTCACGCTCTCAAATTTGTGATCAGCGGTTTGAACATCAATCAGCTTCCTCCCGCGGATCTTGCGCTGGGCAGTAGCGCGCTTACCGCTGCTAAGACCAACCCATTCTTCGGCTTGGGCCCGGTTACCGGCAGCGGCTGCGGTTTGGCCGGCGCAACGGTTCCCGCCTTTCAGCTTATGTTGCCGATGCCGGAATTCTGCGATAGCGTTACAAACGCAAAAGACAATACTGCCTTTTCGTTCTACGACGCGCTCAATGTGAAATACCAGCATCGCCTGAGCAATGACCTCACCATCATGGGCACTTACACGCGCGGCAAGGCGTTGGACGATACCATCGGCGGCTCGGCATTTGAAGTGTTCTACGGCGAGGTTGTTCGTAATAACTATAACCTTGCCCAGGAAAAATCCGTGGCTTACGCAGATCAGCCAAATGGCGCGGTCGTCAGCTACATCTATGCGCTTCCCGTGGGCAGAGGAAAGTTGATCGGCCAAAACTGGGGCAAGATAACTGACTCGGCGTTCGGCGGATGGCAGGTTGCCGGAGACACTTCCTTCAGAGAAGGTTTGCCGATGGGAATCAGTGCAAATCTAAATTCGGCGAGCGTGTACGGCGGCGGGCAGCATGCAAATGTGGTCGGCAATCCCAACGTGCCAGGTAACTTCGCGGCGAACTCAGGCTGCATTGGGCCCACTACGCTCAGGAACATCACGCACTGGTACAACCCCTGCGCATTCGTGGCGGCTTCAGCCGGCACCTTCGGCAACGCGCCGCGGTATTTCTCAAACTTGCGCACGCCTCCCTACTACGACACGGACATCTCCCTTTCGAAGTGGACAAACCTGGGCGATTCCGTCCGCATGCAATTCCGCGCGGAGTTCTTCAACACTTTCAACCATGTCAACCTCGGAGCGTCGACGAATACAACGCCAGGCACCAGTAACGCAGGGTCGATCGTCTTAGCAGACATCGCACGGCAGATCCAATTCGCGGCGAAATTCTACTGGTAGCGGGGCGGCCGGTGATGAGCTCAGCACACGGGCAATGCAGACGCGATTATAACGCCGCATTGCCCGCACTGAGCCCGTCAACCTCGAAGTGGTCCAGGCAACGAACGCGATGAGTCGGGAATGTGAGATCCGCAGCGCGCGACCGAAATGAGCGACGTGCACCTTGTTAAACAGGGGTATAGTGGATTGGTTTATTGAACTGCCGCAGCGGAATTTGGGCAGCAACACGAATTCCAGTCGCGTACTGTTAAATGGTCCCGGGCAGCCGCGCGGCTCCATTTGCCAAACCGCCCATCTCATATGAAAGACCACGCAACCACGAGACGCAGTGCCAGACAGATGATCCGCCTGGTGGGAGACGAGGAGTGAGGCGACGGGAATTCTTGAAGCAATCGGCAGGCGCGGCGATTGCGGTTGGAATCCGACATTCGCTTCATGGCGCGCCCATCCCGAGCGAGTCAATTCCAAGACCGATCCAAGAAACGGGAACGTCAGCATCCGTCAATCCCATTCCTACATTGCCTGGTACTTCGCCGCTCACCGCGCAAGGCGACCTTGCCATGCAGATGGTCGACGGCATTTACCAGCATCTGCTCGCACAAACAGCGCAACTGGCCGCGAATCGGCCTCGATTGTGGAGCCGCGACTTTAGCTCCGCGGCCAGCTATGAGCAATCCGTTGCGGCGAACCGCGAGCGCTTTCGCCGAATCATTGGCGCGGTGGACCAGCGCGTGGCAGCACAGGCTCCCGAGGTAGCATTCGCATCGCAGAACGAAATTGCTACGACCTCTCGCTACACCATTTACGCAATCCAATGGCGCGTATTTGCGCCGGTGACCGCTGATTCGAACGGAATGATGGCTCGAGGCCTGCTGCTTCAGCCGAAGGATCCGCCACTCGCTCGCGTTGTTGCCATTCCCGATGCCGACTGCACGCCCGAAATGCTTGTCGGGATCGAGCCCGGTGCCCCGTCGCAAGCGCAGTTTGCCCGCAGGCTTGCCGAGTGCGGCGTCCAGGTCATTGTGCCGTTGATTATCAATCGCAATGACAGATTCTCGGGCATTCCTGGCGTCGGCATGACCAACATGCCGCATCGCGAGTGGATTTACCGCATGGCTTTTGAGGCCGGCAGGCACATAATCGGATTCGAAGTGCAGGAGATTCTGGCAGCGGTTGACTGGTTTGAGCGCGAAAATGCCGATCGGCGGCTTCCGATCGGCGTGATGGGCTATGGAGAAGGCGGATTGCTCGCCTTGTACAGTGCGGCGATTGACACACGCATTGCCGCGGCAATGGTCAGCGGCTACTTTCAACCTCGCGAGGGTGTGTGGGAGGAGCCGATCTATCGCGATGTGTGGGAACTGGTGAAGGAATTTGGCGACGCCGAGCTGGCAGGGTTGATCGCGCCTCGAGCGCTGATCGTCGAAGCGAGTCAAGGCGCGCAGATCACGGGTCCACCACCGGCAACGGATGGCCATAAACCATTTGCCTGTCCGAATGGCACCCTCAAAACGCCGTCGCTCGAGAACGTGAAGGTCGAGATCGATCGAGCACGGCCGATCTTCAAGAGTCTTCGCGTGGAAAACGCGCTACAGCTTGTTGCGAGCGCAGATGGTTCCGGTCTTCCGGGTTCAGAACAAACGCTGCGTGCATTTCTGCAGGCGCTCGGCGCCGGAGACGTTCTTCCTCCCAGCGCCATCGCGCCGGCGAAGGCCGATCCCGGTTACGACTCGTCTTCAAACGTGCAAGCGCAGTTCAACGAGCTGGTCGACTTCACGCAGGCGCTAATCCGGAAGTCCCCCGATGTCAGGGAGGAATTCTGGAGCAAGGCGGATGCCTCATCGATCGAGAGTTGGAAAAAATCGACGCAGTTCTATCGCGAGTTCATCTGGTCCGAAGTGATTGGACGGCTGCCATCTAGCACCGAGCCGCCCAACGCGCGCACCCGCATGACAATCGATGCCCTCGGTTTTCGCGGATATGAAGTTGTGCTCGATGTGTGGCCCGGGGTTTTCGCATATGGCATTCTCCTGTTGCCGAAAGATCTGAAGCCCGGCGAGCGCAGGCCGGTCGTGGTGTGCCAGCACGGACTTGAGGGAAGGCCGACGGATGTCGCGGATCCGAAGGTCGACAGCCATTTCTATCACCACTTCGGAGCATCGCTGGCCGACGAAGGCTTTGTCGTCTACGCCCCGCAAAATCCTTACATCGGCGAGGACAGGTTCCGAATCATCCAGCGCATGGGCCATCCAATCAAGCTCTCTCTTTTTTCATACATCCTTGGCCAGCATGAACTATCACTGACTTGGCTCTCGGCGCAGCCGTTTGTCGATCCGGAACGCATCGGCTTTTACGGACTTTCCTACGGAGGTAAGACAGCCGTACGCGTGCCTCCGCTTCTCGATGGATACGCACTCTCTATCTGTGCGGGCGATTTTAACGAGTGGGTTTGGAAAACGACAACCGTGCTGGCTCCGCAGAGCTATTTGCTGACGAAGGAATATGACATGTACGAGTTCAACTTTGCCAACACGGTGAACTACTCCGACCTCGCAAATCTCATGGCGCCTCGCCCATTCATGGTCGAGCGCGGACATGATGATCCCGTCAGTGTGGACGAAGAAGTCGCCTTCGAATATGCAAAGGTGCGCGAATTCTACGACAAGATGAACATCGGAGATCGGACGGAAATTGAATTCTTCAATGGCCCGCACGAGATTCATGGAAAAGGAACATTCGCATTTCTGAAGAAGCATCTGCGCTGGCCGGCGTAGCGGGAACACGCGAAACATAGATCGGGAAAGGAAGAACAAGCCGCGCAATCATGGCACAACTCAAGAGGGAAGAATTGCCCATCACGATCATCAGAAATCTCCTGCTCTCGTGTCTTTGCGCAGCGTTGGTAGCACCAGCGGGCGCTCAGCCGCCCGCCGCAAATGCCAAGCGTAGCTCCGCGCACGCCGCAACAGCGGGTACCTCCACGCCAGCATTTCCACTCAAGCTCAGTGCGAATCACCGCTATCTTGTAGACCAGAAAAACAAACCCTTCCTGATCGTGGGCGATTCGCCGCAGGGGCTGATGGGCCGATTGAGTCCCGATGAGGTGGAGAAATACTTCGCCGACCGGCAGGCGCATGGCTTCAATACTGCCGGGTGGATCGATGTCGCTTGCGCCGGAAGAGATTTTCCAGACAACACGACCGCGGGCACCTACGACGGAATTCTCCCATTCACCGGTTATATTGCAGGCGGTACCGACTTCACGCACTACGATCTCTCGAAGCCCAACGAAGCGTACTTTGTGCGACTCGATCACGTGATCGAAAGCGCGGCACATCACGGCATATTCGTCTTCATCGATCCCGTAGAGACCATCGGGTGGCTGGCGACACTTCGCAACAACGGACCTGACGCATCGTACGCCTATGGCCAGTATCTCGGGCGACGCTATGGGAAATACGCGAACGTAGGCTGGCTCAACGGCAACGATTTCAACCGGTGGCGCATTCCATCCGACGATGCGCTCGTGCTCGCGGTGGCCAAAGGCATACAGTCCGTCGCTCCGCAGCAGCTCCAGACCGTCGAGATCAACTACAACGCCAGTTCTTCGCTCGACGATCAGGCCTGGGCGCCGATCATTTCGCTGAATGGCACCTACATTTACGCGGCAACATACATTCAAATGCTGCACAGCTATAACCAGACTCCGGTGATGCCCGCTTATCTTGTCGAGGCTCATTACGACCTTGAGGCTGTTGGTACGCCGTACGACTATGGAACACCTGACGTTCTCCGGCGCCAGGAATATTGGACGATGCTGAGCGGAGGAACTGGCCAGTTCTATGGCAGCCGCTATACTTGGAGCCTTACGCCCGGTTGGGATTCTTATCTGGATACGCTGGGCGTCACGCAGATGGAGATCTGGAAGAAATTCTTTTCTTCACTGCCGTGGCAGGACTTGGTCCCCGATCAGCAGCACACAACTCTCACCTCCGGCTACGGTACGTTCGGGGGCAATGAAGTTCACTTCGACAAAAATGATCTCGGAACCAACCTCACTCTCCGGGTAAGCCAAAGCGACTACGCCACCGCGGCGCGGGCCGACGATGGCGCTTACGTCGTCATCTATATGCCCACATCGCGGACCGTGACTGTCGATATGTCTCGCATGCGCGGCGCGGCGAGCGCCGAATGGTTCGACCCCACAAATGGCGCACGCAAGCCGATCGCCGGAGGACCCTTCCCCAACTCCGGCTCGCGCGAGTTTACTCCACCAAAGCAAAACCACGCGCGCGAAAGCGACTGGGTCCTTCTGTTGAAAGCCGCGGATTCACGGTAACTGGAGGGTCGAAAGCTCTGTCGATATAGGCCTGCTGTTCATCGGATCCTTTGAACATCACTCGCAGGATGCCGGCGCCCTTCCTGCATGATTGCGGTTCTGGCCCCGACAGAGTTTTCCGCTGAACACAACTTCGCTGCTGCTGAACGCCAGAATTCGTTGCGTTTCTTGAAGAGCCTGAATGCCGATGCATGTCCATCTCGCAATCGCCGATCTCGCCATCATTGCCTGCTACTTTTTGGTGGTACTCGGCGTCGGCTTCTCGCTGAAGGGGAAGATGAAGACCTCCTCGGACTTTCTTCTTTCCCGCCGTAACTTCTCCCACTGGTTTACCGGCATCGCGTTTATGTCGGCGAATCTCGGCGCGCTTGAAGTGATGGGCATGGTTGCGAACGGCGCAAAGTATGGCATGCGGACCAATCACTGGTACTGGATCGGCGCGATTCCGGCGATGGTCTTCCTGGGTCTGTTCATGGTGCGCTTTTACTACACCAACGGGATTCGCAGCGTGCCGGAGTATCTGCGCCTGCGTTTCGACCACCGCGCGCATCTGCTGAGCGCACTCAGCTTTGCCGTGGTCACCGTATTGATGGCCGGAATCGACATGTTTGCCTTCGCGGTCATCTTTCATAGCATGCTCAACTGGCCGTTCGCCCTCAGCGTGTGCCTGGCCGGATCCGTAGTGCTTTTGTTCGTCTTCTGGGGAGGGCTCTCCTCGTCCATCTACAACGAGTGCATCCAATTCTTCCTGATCATCGCCGGGTTTCTGCCCCTCACATTTATCGGATTGCATGCCGTAGGTGGCTGGCACGCCCTTCTGGCTAAATTGCCTGCCGGATATGTCCACACATGGGCTGGGATGAGCGGCCCCGGAGATCCTCTGGGCGTGCCTTGGTGGGTGATGATTGTTGGCGAAGGGCTATGCGCGGCTCCAGCCTATTGGTGTACTGACTTCCTGCTGGTGCAACGTGCGATGGCTGCGCGCGATTTGGCAGCCGCGCGCAAGACGCCCCTGGTCGCTGCAATTCCCAAGATGTTCTTCCCGTTCATCGTCACCGTGCAGGGAATGATCGCGCTCGCAATTGCCCCGTCGGTCGTAAGCCATAACTACAACCTTGCATTGCCTGTGATGCTGTCGACTTTCTATGGCCACGGCATGCTGGGTATTGGCATCACAGCGTTACTTGCCAGCTTCATGTCCGGTATGGCAGGCAACATCACTGCGTTCAATACGGTCTTCACCTACGACATCTACCAGACATATATCGCCGGAGGAAAATCTGACAGGCACTACCTGGCCTTGGGAAAGGCAGCCACGATTGTCGGCACGCTCTTGGCATGTGGCTCCTCGCTCATCGTCGCGTACTTCAATAACCTGATGGATTACATGGCCCTGGTCGCAAGCCTGTTCATCTCGCCATTTTTTGCCATCTTCCTGATCGGAATGCTTTGGAAGCGGCCCTCCGCGACCGCCGGATTCTTCGGCATGTTGGGCGGGCTCAGTTCAGCATCCGGTGAATATGTCCTTTACCGCTGTGGAATCCTTCATTTCGTTTCGCCCATGGCGGCGAACCTGTGGTCGGCTGTATGGGGGCTTTCCGGCGGCGTGGTCGTGATGGTCACTCTTTCCCTCCTCACGCGACCTCCGGACGCTGAGCGTCTGAAAGGGCTGGTTGCCGCTCGCGGACGCGATCTCGCCGTAGGTGAGCCAAATCTTGCTTGGTTCCGGCAGCCGTGGTTCTATGCTGCAATCGTGGTGGGTTTGTTTGCGGCGTTGAACCTTGCCTTCTTCTGAGGCATTCTCAAAAAGGTCTGAATTCGGCAATGGTCAAGTAAATGGCAAATGAAATTCGATGTGCGGTTCCAGCCGGGGACATCTGCGGAGAAGGCGCCGTATGGCATCCGGAACAGTCTGCTTTGTACTGGGCCGACATCAATCGGTTTCTGGTCCATCAGTTCACGCCGGCCACGTCGTCGATAAGAACCTGGATGTTCGATGAGCCAGTAACATCAGTGAGCCTTACAGAAGACAGCGAACTGCTCCTCCTCGTCCTCGCGTCTAAGATAGGACTTTGGTCGCCCCGCGATCATCCGCGAGTTGACACGATCTACAAGCTGCCCACTGCGCCTGAAATGCGATTCAATGACGCCGGCGTCGATCCGCGGGGCTCGCTTTGGGCGGGCACCATGCGCAATAACGTTGGTCCGCATGGAGAGGAACTGGATGTCACTTTTTCAGACGGCGTTCTCTATCGAATCGATCCCGATGGTGCCGCCATGGAATGGAAGAAAGGCGTCCGTCTTTCCAACACAGTGGCTTGGAGTCCCGACCACAAGCGATTTTATTTCGGAGATACGCGGGCAAACACCATCAGCCAGTTTGCGTATGATGAAGCGACCGGGGCAATCTCAGAGGAACGGCCGCTTCTGAACGGTTATGAACATGGAGCGCCCGACGGCTCAGCGATGGATGCGGAAGGATTTCTCTGGAACGCACGGCCCGGCGCCGGCTGCCTGCTCCGAATCGCGCCCAATGGCCACGTCGAGCAGACCGTGAAATTGCCGGTGTCGCGCCCGACGACGTGCGCATTTGGCGGTGACGACCTTAAGACTCTCTACATCACAAGCGCGCGATCGGCCGAGCAATACTCGGGGAGTGTCTTTGCGCTGCAAACGCAGGTTCGTGGTGTTCCCGCCGGGCGATTCCGCTTGCGTCACGGGAATTCATAACCTCTACAGTTCATTGGTATAGAGTGGGATTGGGCATGTGCAAGGGTTCGCGGAACCAATTCGAGCGGATGCCAAGCACCACGATTCCTGCCACGAGCCAGACGCCTCCCGTGATCTTTGCCGGCATCGCCAATCCCCACCAGATGGCTGCGCAAAAGACGAAGCCCAGCGACGGCAACGCAGCGTCGACCACTACGCTTTCCCAATGGCGGTGACGTTGTTGCACGCCAAATTTCCAGAAAGCCGCCAGGTTTACACACATGAACCCGAGAAAGGCGCCGAAGTTGAGAATCTCTGCGGTCAGCTCATAACTGAGGAACTGCGCGCCCACGTAGGCCAGCACTCCGATCAGAATTACATTGAAGTCGGGCGTCTTATGAACCGGATGGAGACGCCCAAAGATCTTCTCCGGAATCACATTTTCGCGTCCCATGCCGAATAGCAATCGCGCCGCGCCCACCTGCGCCGTCAGGCCGGCGCCGATGTTCGCGACCACCAGCATAATCGCCGTAGCTTTCAGCAATGCCACTCCGCCCACCCGCCCCGTCACATCGATGAATGCAGTATCGACGTTCTGGAATGACAGGTAGTCAGGCCAGGCAAGCTGGCCAAGGTAAACCAGCAGCCCGCCAAACAAGCCCGTAAAAACGCAAACGCCGACAGAAGCCAGCAGGACGTTTCTGCGGGGATTGTCAACCTCCTCGGCCAGTGTCGTCACTGCGTCAAATCCAAGGTAAGTGAGAGCGGCAAACGAGGTGGCCGCACCAATCTCGCGCACGCTGAAAGTTTCGGGGTTGTAGAAGGGGCGAATGGAGAAGAGGCCGGCCAGTCCTTGTCGCAAGCAAATATACCGCACCGCGAGCACAATGAACGCGCCAAGAACAATAAACATCATCACGAGCAGCAGTTCGTTGGTTCTCGCCGTCGACCGTATTCCGCGGAGGTTGAGCAAAGTAATTCCGCCCGCGAACAACGCCGCTCCCGCCCAAAGCGGCATCCAGGACAGGGCCCGCTCCAGCGAAAGCGTTCCGTAAAGAACGCAAAACAGCGGAATCACGATGTAGTCCAGAAGCATCGCCCAGCCGGCCACGAATCCAAGAAGCGGATGAATGCCGTTGCTAACGTAGGTGTAAGCGGATCCGGCAGAGGGATACAGCGAAGCAAGCCGGCCGTAACTGACGGCTGTGAGAACCATTGCTGCCATGGCGGCGAGTATGGTCACAACCACATGGCCGCGTGACCGGACGTCTGCAAGTCCGAAGACCGTTGCCGGCGCGCTGGGCGTCACAGCAACGATTCCGTAGAAGAATAGATCGCGAAGAGAGAGAACACGCCTCAGATGAGGGCCAGTGGGGGACGCCGACGATTCGCCAATCAGTTTGCTCATACTTGCGCTGGCATTCCCACTGACTGCACTCACCGAACAAGATCTGGGTCAACTGGAAGACGAGAAATCTCCAGAGATCTCCATCTCGCGTAGTAATGAGAATATGATCAGTCAGGACGTTGGCAAAACCTATAAGAGAACTGTGGAAGTCTTTTGAAATTCCCCAAACCATCCGGCAATAAAAGGAATGCGTTCGGGCTGGCGGGTGGCTCGGCTCTAGGGATGCAAATCAGGCGCAACCATGGGCGCCCCCATGTCCAGGGCTCCACGGACAGCACGACGTCCATGTGGCGGAGGTCCAGATGATGAGATCTGGGAGAGCATGGGGCTACTGAATTCGCATTATCCCGCGCCAACCAGCTTCAGGTAATCTGGTTCATCGGCGATCGTTCGATGCCGAAAGGCACGCACAATCTTCCGCTCTTTCAGAAAGAACACGCCCGGCATCTGCTCCGCATCTTCCTTGATCAGCCCGATTCCATACTTGAACAGCGCGCCCCTGAGCCAGCCCATCAAGACCGCCGGGTGCAACGAGTGCAGATAAGGGTTGGTGCGCGACAAACCAAAGGCGGGAAGCTGATACAGCGTTGCCTCCGGATTACTGATCCTCTCCACATCAGAGAGATGGTAGTAGTCGAAGTAAGGCTTCGCCCGTTCCGGCGAGCCGAGATGCACAAAGACGGGCCGCACGCCTTTCGCCTCAATCTGCGAATGCGCCTGGGAAACGCGGTCCAGGGCCTGCGCACAAAAAGCGCAGGCAAAGTGGCGAAGAAACACGGGAGCACCGGTGATTCATCGACGAGGTCGAGCAGCGGGCGGCCAGTCTCGGTATGAAACTCGCGCAAGGAGTCTGCGAGACTCAGTCGCTCAGTTGATCGGAGCATCTCCGTAGCCATTCAATCCACTCCACGCACTCAATCGCCGGCCGGCTAGCGAATCAGCGACTCGCTCCTAGCTACGCACTGGTGCGGCGCTGTCTCGATCACGTGCTGATATTCCATGGCCCTTCGACCAGTTCCCGCGAGGAAGTAACTACAAACAGGCAATCCAAGAGTGGTCCGCTGTCGTTGGGTCATTGACGGTGCGAAAACGGCCAGGTCTCTCGGCAGTATAACCTTGGTGCGAATGATCTGCATCGCCGCCTGCAACTCTGCGCGGCTTACCAAATCGAGGTCTCTTATGCGAATGCTCTGGTCCATCTTCCTGCTCGGCGCGGCCTCCTGCTGCAACGTTGCCTGGGCCCACGCTCAGTCTTCCGCAGGAAATGCCGTTCAGCCCGCTCTGCGCTCAACGCAGTCCTTCGACGCCAACTGGCAATTCACCCGCGGCGACATTGCCAATGCTAAAGAGCCCGCCTTCAGTGACTCCGCCTGGCAGACTCTGAATGTCCCCCACGACTGGAGCATTGCCGGTCCCTTCGACAAATCCAATCCAACTGGCGCCGCCGGCGCTTTCCTTCCCGCAGGCATTGGCTGGTATCGCAAGCACTTCGTGTTGCCGCAGAGTGCGGCCCATAAGCGCATTTTCATTGTGTTCGATGGTGTAATGGCCAACAGCGACGTGTGGATCAATGGCACGCATCTCGGCCGTCGCCCCTATGGCTACGTCAGCTTCCGCTACGAGCTCACCGGCCACCTCCGCTTCGGCGCCGGCGAAACCAATGTCCTCGCCGTCCGCTGCGATGACTCCGAAGAGCCAGCATCTCGCTGGGCGCCGGGTGCAGGCATCTATCGCCACGTGCATCTGATTGAAACCGGCGATTTGCATGTACAGGGATGGGGAACCTTTGTCAGCACACAGTCCGTGTCCGCTGAACATGCCACCGTGCGCGTCGAAAGCACGGTCATCAATCAATCTGACACCGCGCGTAACTCGTTCTTGCGCATATCTCTTTTCGGTCCCGAGGGAAAGCTTGCCGAGCGCATCACTACTCCAGCGCAGGACGTCGCGCCTGGTAGCTCTTCAGTCTTCACCGCCGAGATTCCTGTTCCGCACCCCGACCGCTGGGACATAGATCATCCCGTTCTCTATCGCGCCGAAGTTGACGTGCTCGACCACGGCCGCGCCGTCGATCAGGATTCTGTCGCCTTTGGCATCCGCGAGTTTCACTTCGATCCTGCCACTGGCTTCTGGCTGAACGGACGGAATTTCAAGATCAAAGGTGCGTGCCTTCACGCCGAATATGGTGCATTCGGCGCGGCTGTCCCACTCGATGCATGGCGCCATCGGCTCACGGCCCTGCGCAGACTCGGCGTCAATGCGATTCGTACTGCGCACAATCCGCCCTCGCCGGATTTTCTCGAACTCTGCGATCAGATGGGTTTTCTCGTGATGGACGAGATGTTTGATTGCTGGACAGTGGGCAAGAATCGCTACGACTATCACCTCTACTTCAACCAGTGGTCTGCGGCCGACACGCGCGACACTGTTCTACGCGACCGCAATCATCCCAGCATCATCCTGTGGAGTGCGGGCAACGAGATTCACGACACTCCCAATGCCCCGCTCGCGCATTCCATTCTTGCCTCTCTCATTCAGGTCTTTCACCAGTACGATCCCACGCGACCGGTAACCATGGCGCTTTTCCGTCCCAACGTCAGCCACGACTACGACAACGGCCTGGCCGATATGCTCGACGTCGTCGGCCAAAACTACCGCGAGAATGAAATCCTCGCTGCGCACGAGCAAAAGCTGACGCGCAAGATTATCGGCACAGAAAACGGCCATGGCCGCGAAGCTTGGCTGGCCCTGCGCGACAACCCGCCGTGTGCCGGTCAGTTCATTTGGTCAGCAGCCGATTATCTCGGTGAGGCACATGCGTGGCCGTACATCGGCAACAGCTCCGGCCTGGTCGACCGCACCGACGATCCGCATATCGACGGCCTGAAGCGAGACAGCTGGTGGTCGGCTACGCCGATGGTCCGTATCGTGCGCCGTGTTGCGCCTGGCGCGGCAGCACCCGTGGATCCCGGTGAAGCCACAGATCCCAGGCGCCCTCGCCAGGTTCTCTTCGCCGACTGGACGCCGCTCCATACAAGTCCGCACACAGAAACCGTGGAAGTCTACAGCAACGTTGAGCAGGTGGAATTGATGTTGAATGGCAAGTCGCTGGGTACGCAGGCGATTCATCCTGACGCTTCGCCGCGCACCTGGCAGGTTCCTTTCGTTCCGGGCACGCTGCGCGCGATCGCCACCAATAGCGGCCGCGTTGTCGCCGCCGACGAACTGCGTACTGCGGGGGCTCCGGCGAAGATCGTGCTCTCGGCTGATCGCAGACAGATTGCGCCTGGCTGGGATCACGTGGATTATATCGAGGCGAAAGTCGTCGATGCGCATGGAGTCGTTGTTCCCAACTCAGATAATCTCATCAGCTTCACCGTGCGCGGGCCAGGGCTGGTTGCTGCGGTAGACAACGGCGACAACACCACCCACGAACCCTTCCAGGCAAACAAGCGCAGTGCCTATGAGGGACGCTGTATCGCATTCATCAGGGCGCAAGCGAACCACGGCAGCATCGTAGTAACGGCGTCCTCACCGGGACTGCATTCCGGTGCCGTGTCGCTGGCTGCAGAAGCAGCCAATCTCGAGAGCTAGAAAATGTAAAAAGCTGTCACTTTCCGATGCAAAAAGTGGAAAACGCGAGAATCGTCAATATTCATGAGGCATTTAGAAAACGTGCTCCCCCGGAGACATACTGGAGACATAAACTGGCCTCCTCCTCCACCGAAGTGCCAATGGATTTCGAAACGCGTCGATTTCCTTGGGGCAGTGCCACGCGAGCCAGGGACGGCCTTGGTGCGGCGCATGGCGTATCTGGCGCCGGTTGCGGCTGGTTGCTGAAGCACGACCGCTGACCTCTCGCAAGTCCGAGCTAAGATGCGGTCGAGGGCTTTGAATCTTGGCAATGGCGCCTAGCCCTTCTCACTGCGCTAGCCAAGGCGATCGGATTCTGGTCCTTGAGGTACTTTCTCTTCTTGCGGATCGCGTCTCCTGATAGATCCAGTTTCACGGAGCGTTTCCCGATCTGCTGAAACAGGTCGGCGACATGCTCATCATTGTGCTGGCCGGTCTTCAATCGGACGAACTCGGACGCTTGGATCAGAAACTGGGCTGCAAGGTTCTGGCGCTTATGACCGCACTTTCCAGTTGAATCGAGCACCATTTCTAGCCGATTCGAGAACTGCACGAGCCGCATCGGGAGATCCTCGAAGCCGACGAGGAACGGGCGGAGTGGCTCAACAAAAGGCCCTAGAAATATCTCTGATTCCAATCTTGCCGCCACTTTTGTAGCATCAGCCACAACCTTAGACACCGTTTTGGATACGCGCTCCAATTGATCAAGAACCGCATTCCTTGTCTTCCTCGGGCTGGTTACCTCGGCATACATCATCAACAGCGCCCACAAGAATTTGCAGTTCGAATCATCGAGTTGATTCAGGGGGTTGTTGGTATGAAGCCCATTAAAGGCTCTCGCTACCGGATCTCTCGTACCGGCGGACACGACGATTTGTCTCCTCCCGAAGCGGACACAAGTGTGGCATGGGTTCTGTCCATTGGGTTTCTGTCCTCCGATTCTATTCTCACTGAGTACAGGGGGATTCAAACATGGCTCACATTATTCTCCGGCTCCCGGCCGTCAAGGCACGAACCGGACTCTCTCGTTCAACCATCTACCTCCGCATCACAGAAGGCAGCTTTCCAAGGCCTGCCTCCTTGGGTGCACGCGCGGTGGGTCGTGTCGAAGCCGAAGTGGGGGCATGGCTTGCTGGCCAGATTGAACAGAGCCGCAGGACTCAGGGAAGACGGCCGCGGCTGGAGGAGACTTGGTGACCGCCGAATTGTTTGCGGACCTGGAGCAGGGGTAAATGGAGAAGCCATTCAATGGTGCGCAACCCAAAAGAGAGCCCCAGCCTGACCAGGCAGGGAGTGGACCTGCCGCGCGTTGCTCCAGGCGAATATCAGGCCGTCTGCGTCGGCTCGTAAGGCCCGGTGTGGTGCGTAGCCTTCCGGCGCTGGAGCCTCAGGTTGGAGTTTTCTTTACTCGACTCCGTAACACTCGTGAGTTACTTTCTCAATTTCGGTGACAAGTCTGTCCCGCGACCACAAGGACGGCGGTCGAAGTTTTAGAAGGCTTGGAGTCTAGCAAACGGATCACCTCCCCGCAATGGACAGGATATGGCGCTGGACAAGTTCACAGACCCGTTTGTTGTCTATTTGGTGCGAATAGCGGACTGCACGGCAGATGCAAAGGAAGGCACCAAGCCTGATGTGCTAGTGTACAGCCGCGTGACCGATATTCTGAAAATCGAGCTGAGATGAAAACGAAGAACACGCATCCCGAATCACTTAATCTTTCAATCTCCAAATCATTCAATCTCTGAATCATTCAATCTCTGAATCATTCAATCAGAAATCATTTGATCAGAGAATTACCCAATCAACTAATCAACCAATCGAGGAGGCATAAGCGCGCGGCGGCCAAAATTCGCACTAATGTTTTCACGTTTCGCCAGTTGCCGGGCGAATTGCAGAGCAACTCAACTACTCAAACCACAAGGGGCGGAGGTCCAAAAGCCTCCGCCTCAGGCATACAACTTGGTTGGTCAACGCTCGAATTTGACCGGTGAAATTGCCAGGCTGATTGAAACCATTCTCTGTTTATGAAATTGTGGGGGTAAGGGGGCTCTGTAATACAACCACAAACCACACACCGCCCCCAAACCGTAAACCTCCCGCGAAGGTCCAAATAATCCCTTGAAAAACGCACGAGCGGCATGCGCGCTTTAGTTGCGCTTTAGTCCGTCCGCATCCATGCGTTTGGCGGTCCCTCATAAGGCTACTTGGCTTCAACCGTCCTCGAATCCCTCGCATTTGGCGCTGTACACTACCGGTGACCGGGACAGTCTGGCGGCGGAAGCAGGAGCGCTTCGGCAACGCGTGTAAAGCCGCGCGGCTGCGGCGCGGCCTCACTGCCCTCGACCGAAAAAGGAGAGTCGTCATGTTCGGCTCAACATTGCTCGTTCTTGCCGCCGGCAAGGGCAACCGGTACGGCGGCGTTAAGGTCATAGAACCGGTAGGCCCGCAGGGAGAGACCCTTCTCGAGTACTCACTCTACGACGCCCGAAAGGCCGGCTTCGTCAAGATTGTCTTCGTGATCCGCAGAGACATCGACCGTGCGGTGAGGGAAACACTGGGCGCGCGACTCATCCGCAACTTCGCGGTCGAGTACGTCTATCAGGACGTGATGCGGATTCCGTGGGGATTCCAGGTACCGCACGGAAGGAACAAGCCCTGGGGCACAACACACGCTGTGCTTTCCGCCGTAAGCCAGATTCGCGAGCCCTTCGCAGTGATCAACGTGGATGACTTTTACGGGGCTCAGAGCTATTCGGCTCTGGCGCGTCATCTCCAGGCAGGCACCGACGATTGCGCCATGGTGGGCTACGTCTTGCGCAACACGCTGCCGGAGAGCGGGCCGGTCGCGCGCGGAATTTGCCAACTCGATGAGGAAGGCTTCCTCAAGGGGATTCTTGAGCACAAGAATGTGGAACGCCAGGGCGGCCACGCGGTCTGCGTCGACGCAGCCGGGCAGGAAATGAAGCTCTCCGGCAACGAGGTGGTCTCGTTGAACATGTGGGGCTTCCGACCGGATGCTCTCAACCCCATGGCCGAGAAGTTCGAGAACTTCCTGAAGAGCCATGGCGGCGACCCCGACTCCGAATGCTATTTGCCGAACACAGTGCACGAGCTGATCACCGAAGGAAGGATGCGAGTGAAAGTGCTTCCCAGCGCAGATTCCTGGTTTGGGATGACCTATCGTGAGGATCATTCGCGCGCGATGCAGAACATTCACCACATGATCGAGGCGGGGTACTATCCACGGCGGCTCTGGGCGTAAGTGCAAGAACCAGTTCTCATGCGCCATGCGAGCCGATTCTGTCCTCGGTCCGTCCTCGCCATGTTGCATCGTTCCAACGGTTGTCGCCCATGCAGCACAAGTCCTACAAGACCACCCGAATTGTGGTTGGGTTGTCGCCAACTCGGCAGTGTCGTTAGCAAGTGAAAATGTCCGCTTTTTGGAACAAATGAAGAGTCCGGTTGTTAAAAGTTAGCCGTAGTAGAGGCGGTGTGAAAGTGCGAATCCCGCGTAGTGTGCGGGATTTGCAAGTTGAGAGGGAAAGTCTGTTTTGGGACTTTTGCTCTCAACGTCTTTTCCACGGCCTTGATTTGCTTTTTCGTCAGTGGCGTCAAGAGCTTTCCTTCTCTGAGCCACCTTGCAGGCCTCAACACTGAACGTCGAGAAGAGTACGCGGAGGCGCACAGGAGTGCGGCTTCATCGCCGGTCTGGTCAATTCCCGTAGAGGATTCGACCGGAAAAGGAGCGTGTCCGCACGATCATCTGCGCGGAGGGATGAGGCTGGCGGACGGATTGCGGGTTGTTGGTGGGTTTCCTCCCGCCATACACAAACGCGCTGCGGAGCTTCACCCAAAGCCGTTGATCATCGAAAAAACGATTGTGCTAGGGCGGTGAAAAAAACAAAAACAACCAGTGTGTGTTGTGGCGGGCGGGGCTGGTTCAGGGATCGTGCCAAACACCAAAAAGCTCATTTCACCTTTCCCCGTGCTTTCTTCTGCTCAATCGCGGGTACCCTGGCACTTTCGGCCGACGTCCCGGCAACGGTGATCTCAGAACAGCTCGGCCACGCAACCACTGCTTTCGCCCTTGATGTCTAGGCCACTTAAAGGCCAGACCAATCCCTAACTTCTCATTTGAATGGTCGTCTCGCTGAAGAGATTAGTGACCGCCGGCTTCATCACCTTGCCCATGGCATTGCGAGGAAGAGCTTCCAGCACCAGGAGTCGGGAAGGCAACTCATGACCCGCAAGTAGTTCCCTGGCCCAGGCCCGGAGTGAATCCAAACTGAGCGCCGCACCGGCCCGCAAAACGACGGCGGCAGCAACTCGTTGTCCCCACTCCTCATCGGCGACGCCGACCACCGCACACTCTGCGATCCCAGGATGCTGGAGTAGCACCTCCTCGATCTCTAACGCGGAAACCTTATGTCCGCCGGTCTTGAGAATATCGATGCTGGTGCGGCCGAGAATGCGATAGACACTATTTTCTGCAACAGCCGTATCGCCAGTGCGAAACCAGCCCTCGTGGAAAGCCTCTCGCGTGGCCTCGGGCTTACCCCAATACTCTGAGAAAACGCTGGGACCGCGCACTTCGATCTCACCAGGAATACCTTCGGCCACCGGCTCGCCGTCCTGTCCGCACAACCGAACCTGGACGCCAGGCAACGGAATGCCGACGCTACCGGGGACGCGTTTGCCGTGCAACGGATTGGAAAGGGCCATGCCGATCTCCGTCATGCCGTAGCGTTCCAGCAGAATGTGCCCACTGATCTCCTTCCAGCGCTCCAGCGTGCTTACCGGAAGCGCCGCGGAACCGGAGACCATCAAGCGCAACTTGGCCGCCGCATGGCTCAACTCCAATTGCCGCAGGGCCGGGGCCGCCTCCCAGGCAGAGATGAGACGGAGATAGATGGTCGGAACAGCCATGAATACCGTTAAAACGCCGCTGGCGATTCGTTCCCACACGACATTGGCATCGAAGCGCGTCATCATCTCGCAGGTCGCCCCCGACCAGAGCGCGCAAGAGACGACATTGATAATTCCATGAACATGATGCAGAGGCAGGCAAAGCAGAGTACGATCATCGGCCTGCCACTCCCAGGCCTCCACCAGAGTCGAGATCTGTGCGGCAATGTTGGCGTGAGTGGCAACCACTCCCTTCGGCCGGTTCGTGGTGCCGCTCGTGTAGAGAATCATCGCCCGCCGCTCAATAGCGACATCCGGCAACTCAATCAGCGCTCCATTTTGAATTTCTTTGTAAGTAAGCGTGGCGATGTTCTGTGCAGAAGCAATCGGTTCGGCCATTGCCTCAGTGGCCGCATCGAAGATTATTGCCGATGCGCCGGCGTCGCCTATGTAATGCTCCAACTCCGGACGCGCCGAGCCAAGCGCCAAGGGAACCGCAATTCCGCCAGCTTGCCAGATTCCCCAAAGGGTTGCGATCCATGGGATTCCAGGCGGCAGGAGAAAGGCTACGCGTTCCTCATGGAGATCCGCGCGCCCGGCAAGCAATGCTTTGGCGACGCGCATGGATGCATCAAGGAGTTCGTTATAGGTGCAAGTTCTCCGGATATCGATGGCGGCGACAAGTCTTTTATTACACTGAGCGCGCGCGATGATGGGCAGTTGCGCGGGTCGGTAAGTCACATGCGCACTTTAGTCTATCTCTGGGACAATGTCTACGGGCTCGCCTAGGTCTGTGGCAATATGAAGGTGTACCTTTGTAGATACTTTTCTGGAGGCGAGTAGGCTTTCATAGTTGGAGCATGCAAAGCTATCACCGTGTGCATGTTGAGTTGAGGAGGAAGGATGGGCGGC
>Ga0209517_10002877_pt1 | contig 23747 bp, 17 predicted proteins | sample PeaSoiMetSII2010_FD_187695 | JGI IMG/M metagenome (GOLD analysis project Ga0209517, IMG submission 187695) | Peat soil microbial communities from Weissenstadt, Germany - SII-2010 (SPAdes) (version 2) | ecosystem: Environmental > Terrestrial > Soil > Wetlands > Peat | place: Germany... | reverse complement strand
CAGGGAGAGTCCGCGAGCCATGCGGTCGTTCTCTTGGGTTATCTTTATTCTCGTACTCGCTTTTGTAGTGGCCAGCCTTCAGGCTGGTTTTGTGTGGTGCCTCTTATCCGGCATCCCTGATTCCGAATCTGTCATCCCGACTGGAGCGGCGGCGCCATTTGCCGGCGCGCAGTGGAGGGATCAAGGCATAATGTCATCCGTGCGCAAAACTCTCCAGGTTTTCTTTCTCATCCCATGCACAATCCTGCTTTGCGTTTCATCATTCGCACAAAACGGTGCGTTGACCGAATCCCAGCGCCGCGAATTCCTCCGCAAACTCTCCGACGCCGCCATCGAACGCACCTCCCACACCGTTCGTTATGATCCCGCATATGTCAGTATCCCCTATCCCGGCGGCGATGTTCCCGCGGACACTGGCGTCTGCACTGACGAAATCATCCGCTCCTATCGTGCCCTCGGCATCGACCTGCAAAAAGAAGTTCATGAAGACATGAAAGCTAATTTTGCGGCTTATCCCAATCAGCCCCGCTGGAAACAACATCACACGGACACCAACATAGACCATCGCCGCGTCCCCAACCTGATGGTTTTCTTCACCCGCAAAGGCGAAACTCTTCCCATCACCAACAAAAGTGAAGACTACACTCCCGGCGACCTGATCACTTGGGATTTAGGCGGCAATGTCCCCCACATCGGCATCGTCGTCGACATAAAATCAACCACCGGCCGCTACCTGGTGGTCCACAACATCGGTCAGGGCCCCAGAGCTGAAGACGTCCTCTTCCTTTGGAAGATCACCGGTCACTACCGCTACTTCGGCCCCCACTCCTGACCATTGTCGTAACGCCGAGGGAGACGTCATCTCTTCTCTGTGAACTCTGTGCCCTCTGCGGCCTCTGTGTAAGTCTTCTCCTTAAATCCTATTCACCTTCAAGTATCTCCCCTGCCTTGATCTTCCCCGTCGCCAGATGCGCAATCAACTCCCGGTTCGCCGCCAAAAAATCATACTGTCCCAACTCCCGCGGCAGCACCCACTCCACCCGCTCAAACGCCGTCGGCGCAATCTCTCCTTGCACCGCCGCCGCAAAGAAATGAATCTCAATCTCCTCCCCAAAATGCGCGTACTCGTGTGTCACGCGCCCAATCTCCCGGCATTTCGTCAAAGTCACTCCCAACTCTTCCCCCAACTCTCGCCCCAACGCCTCTTCCAGCGTTTCCCCCTCGCGCACTTTTCCCCCGGGGAATTCCCACTTCCACGCAGACGTATCCTCTCGCCGCCTCTGCCCAATCAGCACCCGCCGGTCTTCCCGTTCAATCACTGCCGCTACCACCTGCCTCATCCCGCCTCCTTTTGGAGTGCGGTAGCTTGCCGCCGCTTTTAGAGTCGCATGCCCGCCAGCGAACTCTAACGCATCTCCGCCCGTCACCCTACCGGATGACTCCCGTCACAGTAAAGTTTCGTTTTTCTTTATAAAGTCCCTTGTATAGTATCGCCTCAATAGTGATTAGTCCGCGGAGATCCGCGAGTGATTTTTGGGCGTGTGCGGGATTCACGGAGGCTGCCATGACGTTCAAAAGGGCCGTCGCTTCTGCATTCGGGATCGCGCTCGTCTTTCTCTCCTCGGTACGCGCGCAGCAGTTCTCCAAGATGGATCGTGATCGCGACGAAGAGATGTTAAACGTCGTTGCCGACGAGGTTCTTAAACATTACTACGATCCGAACTATCACGGCGTCGATCTGAAGGCCCAGTTCGCTGCCGCAAAGCTTAGATTAAAGAAGGCAAACTCGAACAGCATGGCCTTGGGAGAGATAGCGGCGGCCCTGGATTCTCTCAACGACTCGCACACCTTCTTTCTGCCGCCGCAATACGCCTTCCGCAATGAGTTTGGTTGGCGATATCAGATGGTTGGAGATCGCTGCTTCATCACCCAGGTGCGCCCCGGAAGCGACGCGGACGTCAAGGGCGTGAAACCCGGAGACCAGATCTTGGCCATCAATGGGTATGTTCCCACTCGCGATACTCTTTGGAAAATGCAATACGACTTTGGTGTTTTGCGGCCCCAATCCGGCCTGCGATTGGATCTCCAGAATCCCCTGGGGAATAAACGGACCGTTGGGGTGGTGGCGGCCGTTCACCCCATCAAGCGCGTTATGGATCTCACCCTTAGAGACGGTGGTAACGATTACTTCGACATAATGCGTCAAAATGAGCAGCAGTGGCATGACGTTCGCGTCCGTTACGCCGATTCGGGCGACGCCTTGCTGGTCATGAAGCTATCGGGTTTTTATTTTCCAGAAAGCGATGTAGGCATGATGTTTGACAAAGCGCGCAAACATAATGCCCTGATCGTGGACTTGCGCGGCAATCCGGGCGGCAGTGTGGATATGCTCCAGCACTTCGCTGGCGATGTGTTTGATAACGACGTGAAGATTGCCGACCGTGTCGGCCGGAAAGACCGCAAACCCCAGATTGCCAAGACTTCTCACCATCCTTTCACCGGTAAATTGGTGGTGCTCATCGACAGCAGATCCGCCTCTGCCGCCGAATTATTTGCCAGGCTTATGCAAATCGAAAAGCGCGGTATCGTTTTGGGCGACCGCTCCTCCGGACACGTTATGGAAGCTAGGCGCTATACCGAACAATTCGGTGTTGAGACTGCCGTCTTCTACGGCGTATCCGTCACGGATGCGGATCTCATCATGACCGACGGAAAAAGCCTAGAGCACTCCGGCGTGACGCCCGACGAAGTGCTCCTCCCCTCTGCGGCAGATCTGGCAACCGGTCGCGACCCAGTACTGGCGCGCGCCGCTGAGTTGCTTGGCGTGAAGCTCTCCCCGGAAGACGCTGGCAAGATGTTCCCGTTTGAGTGGCCCAAGGAATAAATCCAATAATCGCGCTCGCTCAAACCCTCTTTTCCTTCTCTTCTCTGCGACCTCTGCGTTCTCTGTGACCTCTGTGTCATTTTTATTCCTTCTTTTTCACCGTCCCATCTTCTACTAATCTATCTTTCCGGAGGCCCACCATGCATTCACATCATCTCTTCATCTTATCCTGCGCGCTTCTATTAGTCGCATCCGTCCAAGCACAATCCGCCGATCAAACCATCCATTTCCACGCCACCATGGACAACGTCAAACCCACCTTCGGACCCGCCGACCCTGTCGCCCATCTCAAACCCGGCAACTTCCTCGAAGCCAATTCCCTCGATTGTTTCGGCAATGCCCTGCAAAAGCCCGGCGACCCTTTTTCCAGCGTCAAAATCGACAATCCCCTCACCGGCCCTTTCTTCCTCGATGGTGCGCAACCCAGCGACACTCTGGTCGTCCACATCCTCGATCTCGAAGTCGACGGCAAGCAAGGCGTCGGCACTTTCGGCCCCGGCTTCGGCGCCGCCAATTCCACTCATTACACCCCCATGCTTGAAAAGGAGCCGCTCCCCGAGCGCGCCTGGTATTACCCCATCGACGCTGAGAAAAAGCTGATCACCTTTGAGGCTCTCGACTCTAATTTCAAAACGCAATTTCCCCTAAAGCCCTTCCTCGGTTGCATCGGTGCAGCTCCCGCCAATGGCGAAGTTCGCAGCTCCCTCGTCCCCGCAGAGTTCGGCGGCAATATGGACGCCCCCGAAGTCTCTCCCGGTAACACCCTCTATCTCCCCGTCAATGTTCCCGGCGCGCTTTTCTATTTTGGCGATGGCCACGCCGCCATGGGCGATGGTGAAGTCGCCGGCAGCGCCGTTGAAGTCCCCATGAAAGCCAAATTCCGTTTCGATCTAATAAAAGGGAAGAGCACCGCATGGCCCCGCCTTGAAAACGATCGCGAACTCATGGCCGCCGGAATCTACCGTCCCGTCGACGACGCCGTCCGCATCGCCGTCACGGAACTCATTCGATGGGTCCATCGCGATTATGGCCTCTCCGAACTCGACGCCTACGAACTCTTCTCCAAAGTCGGCCATCTCCACTTGACCGAACTGGTCGACCCCAACTATGTCGTCATCGCCTCCATCGAAAAAAAATATCTTCCTCTTCCCCTCTCCGCGTCTCAATAGCCGTCTCTCCCAATGCGAGTCATCCTGCTTGCCTGCAGCAGCAGGGACCGGAGTGCCGCGCCATTTCCGGTGCTCCAAAATCTGTCATCCCGACCGGAGTGCCGCGCTGTTTGTGGTGCTCCGAAATCTGTCATCCCGACCGGAGTGCCGCGCACTTTGCGGCACGCAGTGGAGGGATCGTTGCACGACTGTTCCCCTTCACCAAAACCCTCATTCCACGCGGGGCCCGCGGCGGGCTATGGTTTTGCATTGCACGCCTCCTTGTGTGGTGAATCTCGCTCCCTCCTCTCTGCGACCTCTGTGCCCTCTGAGGTAAAGCCTTTGCCTTTTTCTTTCTTGGTCTTCCTCTTCGCGCTTCCTTTTCCCTCCAAAACTGTCGGCTGTGAACTGTCAACAGTAAACTCTCTCCTCTTCCTCGACACCCACGCCCACTCGCTGCGATACTCTCCCCATGTTCTCCGCGACCCTCCTCGACCACTTCCAATCCCCGCGCAATGCCGGCGAACTCCCCAACCCCACCGCCAAAATCGAAGTCTCCAATCCCGTCTGCGGCGATGTCCTCCAGCTTTCCGTCCAACTCGAACACACCCGCATCGTTGCCGCGCGATTCCTCTGTCGCGGCTGCACCGCCTCGATCGCCTGCGCCTCGTTGTTAACGGAACTAATTCAGGGAAGGGAACTCCACGAACTCAACACGCTAACCGCGGATCACATCTCCGCCGCTATCGGCGGCCTACCTCCCGCCTCCGCTCACGCCGCCCATCTGGCCCACTCCGCCCTGCAATCCCTCCTCAGCCATCTTCCCACCCCGTCGTAACTCACCCCCATGCCGTTTGCGGTGTCCCACGGTTTGTCATCCCGACCGGAGTGCCGCGCCTTTCGCGGCACGTAGTGGAGGGATCGTGGCAACCACCCACCCCAGCCCACACTCCAAGCCCCAAGCTCTTAAACTCTTATACTTTTATACTCTTTCACCCTTGAACTTCCGAAATCTTCAACTTTCAAATTTCGACTTTTAACCTTAACCCCCTACCCCAACACGAGTTCCTTACTCCCCCGTCCCCATCGCCCTCTGCATCCCCTCCGGATCATTCAAGTTCAGTACGCACCCCTCCTCCGTTGTCCCCACTTCAAACACTTCCTTTGTCCGGGCCCACACCACGGCCCGCGCCCCCACATTCACGGGAGCCTTCTCCAACTCTTCATACACCGCCGCCGAAAACAGCACCGGATGCCCGCGCCTCCCCTCAAACACCGGCAGGACAATCGGCGCCCGCGATGCATAAAACGCCTGCACCAGTTCATCCACCAGCGCCGCGCTGATCAGTGGGTGGTCAATCAAGCACAACATCAGCCCATCCGTCCCCGCCGGCAAACTCCGCATCGCCGCGTGCAACGAACTCAACTGTCCCTGCCCCCAATCTTCATTAATCACAATTTCGCCGGCCGGCATCGCCACCGCCTGCGTGATTGCTTCCGCGTGCGCTCCCATCACCACTCGTCGCACACCAATCCTCGGGTGTTGCGTCACCTCCAGCAAATGTTCCAGAAACAATCGGCCCTGGTAGGGAAGTAGAGCTTTTGGCGAGCCCATGCGGTTCGAGGACCCGCCGGAGAGAATCACGGCCGCAATCATGGCAAACCTCCGGACCTCAACCTCGGGCGAAGTCGTCCAGAGCCAGGCGTGGCGCTTCCCGCTGCCAGCCCGCCGCGTTCTGGCGGGCCTGCCCGCATCCTACTTCCATTCCCTCGCTCCCACAAGCCTTTCCAGAGTCATCGCCACTTTTGTTCTGTGAAGTACGTTGCTCCATCACTGCGGCGACCGAGCCCCGTCATTCAAAGCGCAGTCTGCGGAATGAAGGACGGTTTTGCATCGCACGTCTCTCGTGCGATGAATCCCTCTTGGGTGTTCCTCTCTTCTCTGCGAGCTCTGCGTCCTCTGTGTAAGCCTCTCTCTCCAGCTTCACAGCCCCGGCTGACACCTCACTCTTTCCTGACTTACCTCTGAAAACTGAAAACTTAAAACTTACAACTGAAAACTACTTCAGCTCCGGCGCCGGATATTCCGGCAGCTTCTCTTTACTCGTGTCCGCCCGCTTTACTTCCAGTTCATCGAAAAGCAACGAAGGGCAAATGATCGTCTGCCCCACGCCGCCCATGCGGTTGCTCACCAGCGGATCGTTGCCCACGGCGATCAGGTCGCTGCGTAGCGCGCGCACATCCAGTTGATTGAATACCGCGCCGCGCACCAGTTCTTCGTGTCCGTCGCTGGCGTACACACGATAAAGCAGCCGCGGTGAATTGCCGGGACCCAGCGTGTCCACACGATAGGCGTACGGCTTGCTTTCTTCCGAAGCCATCTGCATGATCTTCTTCTTCAGGTCGGCCGGCGATTCCGGCTCTGAACTTTTCAAGATCAACGTGCCAACCGCCGGTTGCGCCGCAGTTCCCGGCCCGGAGCGGCCATGTCCATTCGAAACGGGAAAATCGCGGATAGGCTGTCGGCCCACAAGGTAGTTCTGCAGCCTTCCGGCGTCCACCACCGTCACTGCTTGCGCTTTCACGCCTTCATCGTCCACGTCGTAACTGCCGAGTAGATTCTTCCCTTGAAACTGGCGCATTGTGGGGTCGTCCACAACAGTCACGAATTTCGGCAGAACGGGTGCCTTGTAACTCGTGGCAAACGTTCCGGTGGTGCGATTCGGCCTGCCCAGCGGAGGCTTGCGTCCCAGCACGTTCCCTCCGATCAGGCTGGCAAACACGTCGTCGGCCGCATCCGGCGCAAACAGCACCGGCCCCAGGTAAGTCTCATCCACGATGGGCGCCTTGCGCAGCGCCGTCAGCGTATCTAGCATCTGCTTGGTTTCTTTCAGCAGCGCATCGTGTGTTGGCAGTTCCTCCGCGCGCTCTTCAGTCCAGAAGGGATTTCGGCTGAGCCGCATGCCATCCGCGGCTTGTGTCGCGCCGTCCAGAATGACCGTGGCGTTCGACCGTCCTTCGCGCACAATCGTTCCTTCCGAGTTCACGAAATAATCGTTGACCGACGAAAAGCGCGCCGATGCGCTCACCGATTGCACATCCGGATACTCCCGGTACAGGTTGCTGACATCCTCCAGCGTTTTGTTCCACGCGGCTTCATCCACCCGCAGCGTCACCGTTGGCCCCACGGAAGAAACCACGGGCGCGGGCGCGAAATCCTCCACGGGGTTAGGATCCGCCGTGAACTGCTTCAGCGCAGAAAGCTTTTCCGCGTAGGCATCCGCCGCGGACTTGTACGCTTCATCCGTCAGCAGCCAGATTTGCCGGCGCAGCGCAATCGGATCGTCATCGAGTGGCAAAATCGAAGCCGTTCCCATCCCCTGGCCGTAGTAACTGTCCTGCTTGTAATTGCCAATGCGCACCACCACGCGTAACACGCGCAAGTGCGACCTCTGGCTTTCCCGCAACGCGCCAAAGGCCGCTTCGGCGCTGAAATCATCCACATCGTTCACGCGATATTCGATGTAGTAAGGCGCCTGCACCTGGTCCATCTTGAGTTGCGCTTTCGACCGGTCCAATTCGGCCAGCAACGCCTCAAACAAGGCATCGCCCTTCGCCGCCGCGTGCGCCGCTGCCGTCGGCCCATCGGGGCTCGGCAGCGCCTTGGAGTCACGCGCAGAAAGAGGTTGCACCATTGCACATGCCAATAGAACTGCAAACGCCAATGCAAATCGCTTCATCGCAAGAGTCCCCTTCACGGCTGCACCTCCGCCTTTTTCCCGGCGTCTTTGCTCGGAGCCGTGTTTTCCAATCCCGGCGCAGGCAAAATCGGCGGACGTTCCCGTTCGTGTGCGCGCTTTTGTACTTCCATTTCGCTAAAAAGCATGGCCGGCGCCACAGCCGAAACGGGCACGCTTCCACTTTCCGCGCCGCACACGCCGTTGAACACGTGTTGCTTGTCCCCCGTGGCAATGATGCGCGTCAGCGCCGCCAGCGGCGTGCCCACGATGTCCACGCCGCGCACCAGTTCGTCGGGCCGCCCGTCGGCATAGACCTTGTACACGATCACCGGCAGCACTTGAAACGCTTGCGGCAGCGACCGGCGCGTCAGCGTGAAGCCCCCTTGGATGTCGTCAAAATAGAGTCCGTAGGGCTTCCCCTGTTTCTTCACCTCATCGATCAATTTCTGGCGCATCTGCGTTTCCGGAAAGCTCTGGCTGGAAGACACGATCAGATTTCCCTGCCGCCCCGTGGGCATCAATCCCGGTTGGTTGCGGCCGTGTCCGTTGGACTTATCAAATCCCTTGATGGGCATCCGGGACATCAGGAAATTTCTCAACACGCCATTCTGAATCACTTCCACCCGTTGTGACGGCACGCCTTCGTTGTCGTATTCGTACGAGCCTGCAAGCTTCACGCCGTCCAGTTCCGTGATCGTCGGATCGTCCGCCACGCTAAGGAACGTCGGCAAAACTTCCTGCCCCACCTTTTTCGTGAACGTCTGTCCTTCTTCTTCGTCGCGCTGCCGGTGGCCTTCCAGGCGATGCCCCAGAACTTCATGGAAAAACACGGCCGCGGCGCGCCCGCTTAGCAGCGCCGGACCCGCGTAAGGCTCTGCTACCGGAGCCGTCCGCAGCGCCTTCAAATCCACAGCCATCTTTTCAATTTTCGCATTCAGTTCTGCTTCGCTCGGCAACCCTTTCGCCGACGGTGCCTGGAACGTCTCCACGCGCAACAGGTCCATCCCATCATCGGCACGCGTTTGTGCTTCCATCACCAGCCGCGTGGACGCGCTCGGAAGCGTAATCATCGATCCTTCGCTGGAGACCATACGTGAACTCGCCGCGGACACCTGCAACACCACCGTGGCGAAGTAAACGTCGGGGTATCTGCGGAACGCGCCGGATAGCCGGCGAATCTCGCCTTCCCACGCCGCACGGTCCAGCGCGGGCGGCGTCAGCTTCACCCCCACGTGCACCTTCGGATCTTCCTTCGAAAAGTCCGGCGACTTGTCTTCTTCTTCGGCGCGCACTGCGGTGCTCGTCTTTACGTTAAGGTACGCCGGCGCCGCGCGCTTGTACTCGCGATCGGTTTGCTCCCACAAAATGCGTGCGGTGGCGTCGGCATCATTTCCCAATGGCAACGATCCCGTGGTCATGCCGCTTTGTCGGCTTTGTCCGTGGGTATTGTCCAGTTCCGGGCTCCCCACGCGCATGGTGACGTCCACCGAACGGCGCTTCGCGGCGGTGTTGGTCAAAAGCCCTCCGTAGGCTCCCGCAATCACGATTTGGTCCTGATCGTACGCGGTGTAGCTGATGTAGTAGGGAGGCGTCTCGCTTTTTGTCAGGTCGGTCTTCGCGCGGTCCAATTCTCCCTTCATTGTCGCCAGCAGGGGATCGGCCGCTGCTGCGGCGTTCGCGTTGGCCGGAGCTTTGTCAGTGGCATTGGCAACCGCGCCCGGCGCGACGCACACAAGCTGCGCGGCCAGCATCCAAGCGGCCGCCTGACGCCATCTTAGCCCTATGGGTTCGCCACCAGCCATGGCAACGTATAGACTTGTAGTTCGCGGCTTTCTTCCAACAGCACACACGCTTTTCATGAAGGTTTTACTCCCGGGAGACAGTGAATATTTTTCATCGATGGCGTAATTTGTGAGTATGACTGAGTGGCGGAGGTTCCGCAAATTACACTTTGCCCAGCCGTTCATTCCCCTGCAATCGCGCGCCACGCGCAAACTCTGCGGCCGACACCTGTTTGCGTCCTTCTAGTTTGACGGATGTTAGCTCCAATACGCTGCCTTGCCCGCAAATCACCCGCAAACCTGCGCCAGACGCCACCAGAGTTCCAGGCGCACCACCAGCCTTTTCCTTTGACACCGGTTTGCCCCAAACGTGGCAACTCTGACCGCGAAACTCCGTGTACGCCCCCGGCCACGGCGCAAACCCGCGCATGCGGTAGTAAATCTCCTGCGCCGATCGTGTCCAATCAATCCGCCCGTCCTCCCGCTTCAACATCGGCGCAAGGCTCGCCTCGGCGTTGTTCTGTGCCTGCCCGTTCAGGGTACCCGCTACCAACCCCCGCAACGTCGCTGCCATAAGCGGCGCTCCTGCCTTCGCCAGTCGTGCTGCCACTTCCGGCGCAGTCTCATCCGGCCCAATGCCCAGCTCTTGTTGCAGCAAAATCTCCCCTGTGTCCATTCCCGCGTCAATCCGCATCGTTGTATTTCCCGTCCGCGTCTCTCCATTCACGATCGCCCAGTTGATGGGTGCCGCGCCGCGGTATTTCGGGAGCAGGGAAGCGTGCAGGTTGATCCAGCCAAATTCAGGAATGGACAATAACCGCGCGGGAATAATCTGGCCATAAGCAATAATCGCGATCACGTCCGGCGCCAATGCCCGCAATTGTTCTTCAACTTCTGGCGCGCGCACTTTCGCCGGTTGATGCACCGGCAGGTTCGCCGCCAGTGCCACTTCCTTCACCAGTGAAAAGGCAATCTCCTGGCCGCGGCCCTTTGGCCGGTCGGGTTGCGTGAACACTCCCACAATCTGAAAATCCTTCTGCTGGAGTAAATGTTGCAGGGAGGGAACCGCAAACTGCGGCGTGCCGCAGAACAGCATTCGCAAGGGACTCACGGCGTCCTCATTTGCGCGCGCGTTGAATTTACCACTCGCCTTCTTTACGCAGCTTCTTGATCTTGCGCCGGATCAGGTCGCGCTTCAGCATGCTCAGATGTTGCAGAAACAGCACGCCATTCAGGTGGTCAATCTCATGGCAGAACGCGCGGGCCAGCAAATTCTCGCCGCGAATCTCAAATGTCTCGCCCTTGGCATTTTGCGCGCGCACGGTCACAAACTGTGGCCGCACCACGTACCCGCGAAATCCCGGGATTGACAGGCAGCCCTCTTCCTCCCGGACTTCGCCCTCGGCGTGAATGATCTCCGGATTCACCATAATGATTTTTGCTTCCGGATTCTTGCCGCTGGTAACGTCCACCACCGTCAGCCGCATGCTCTTCCCGATCTGCGGTGCCGCCAGCCCCACGCCCTGCGCGGCGTACATTGTCGCGAACATGTCCTCGGCGAGTTTCTCGAGTTCCTCATCGAATTTCTTGATTACGGCGCCCGGTTTTTCCAGTACCGGATCGCCGTACTTCACGATCTTGTAAATCGTGCGCACCGGTGCCTGGGCGGCTTGTGGCTCGGCCGTCTGCGCCGCATTCGCCGTCATGACAATCTCAGAACTCGTCGATTTGTTTGGCATAACTTTCGAAATTCCGCCGCATCTCGGCGAGCGAATCTCCTCCAAATTTTTGCAGAAAAGCGTCCGCTAACACAAGGGCCACCATTGCTTCTCCCGCCACACCCCCCGCCGGCACCACGCACCAGTCGGAACGCTCGTAAGCGGCTTGCACGGGTTCCTTGGTCACCATGTCAGCGGTTCCCAGCGGCTTGCGCAGCGTCGAGATCGGTTTCAGGAAGCCGCGAATCACCACATCTTCTCCGTTGGTGATGCCGCCCTCCAGGCCGCCCGCGCGATTCGAGGCTCGCAGGAATTTCCGCGCGCTCTTGTCATAGGAAATTTCGTCCTGCACGGCGCTTCCAAACGAGCCCGCCGCCAGAATCCCCGCGCCAATCTCCACGGCCTTCACCGCTTGCACACTCATTAACGCCTGCGCCAGTTTGCCATCCAGTTTTTCGTCCCACTGCGCATGCGACCCTAGCCCCACCGGCACCTTGTGCGCCACAATTTCAAACATGCCGCCGACGGTATCGCCTGCTTTCAGCGCCGCGTCCACTTCGCTCATCATTTTGTCCTGCACTGTCGGATCCACGCAGCGCAACGGCGAGTCGATGTCCGCGTTCACCGCGCGTATTTCGTCCCAAGTCGCGGCGCGCTCCAGGCGCACGTTGCGCACCTGAATCGTGTGGCTGGCAATCTCCGTGCCGAATTCCCGCAGCAGCATCTTCGCAAAAGCCCCCGCCGCCACGCGCGCTGCCGTTTCCCTCGCCGATGCCCGCTCCAGGACGTACCGCGCATCGTGAAAATTGAATTTTTGCGAGCCCGCCAGGTCCGCATGTCCCGGCCGCGGCGCCACCAGCTTCCGCGAAGCCGCTTCCGGCGCATCGGTCGCTTCCACCGAAAGGATCTTCTCCCAATTCGCCCAGTCGCGGTTCTCGATGCGAACTGCGATGGGCGCGCCAATTGTCTGCCCGTGGCGCACGCCTGCGAACACATCCGCGCGGTCCTTCTCGATTTTCTGCCGCCCGCCGCGCCCGTATCCCAGTTGACGCCGGTGCAGTTCGTGGTTAACGAACTCCAAATCCACCCGAAGCCCCGCCGGCAGCCCTGACAGAAACGTCAGCAGCGCCTGCCCGTGCGACTCCCCCGCCGTATAAAATCGCAGCATATTTACAAGTGTATCGGCCACCGCCCCCGCTCGTCCAGCGCTCCCGCACGTTGATGGTGGAGTAGCTTACCAATGCGTCAGTACCTGCCCGCCCTTCGTACACAGCACTGTGATTACTGTCACCGTGAACTGCGCCCAGATTCCGTACTCTTTTAACGATGAGGTGGATATGGCCGCACACAACAACAATGATCGCGCTGCATGGCTGCAAGGGCCTTCCGCCCAATGCTCTACCCCGCCTGAAACTGCTCAAACTCCCTGGAGGCTTGTCCTGCTGGGCGCGCCGGGTGTAGGCAAAGGCACACAGGCGGAATTGCTGAATCACCGGCTCGGAGCGTGCCACCTTTCCACGGGCGACGTTTTCCGTGCCGCGAAAAATCGCGACGAATGCCTGCTGAGCCCCGCCATGAAAACTGCCCTGGAACACATGCGTCGCGGCGACCTGGTCCCGGATTCCACCGTGTGGGACATGGTGCACGAACGCAGTGGTTGCCTGCAGTGCGGCGGGGGATTTATCCTCGATGGTTTTCCGCGCACGTTGTCACAAGCCGAGTCCCTGAAACAGTTGATGGAAGATGAGGGTCTCTTGCTAACGGCGGTCGTCAACTACGAACTACCCGTAAGTGCCATCGTCGCCCGCCTCGGCGGCCGGCGCACCTGCAAATCCTGCAAAGCGGTATTCCATGCCACGGAACGGCCCCCAAAAGTCGCGGGTACGTGCGATCACTGCAGCGCTGAACTCTTCCAGCGAGAGGACGATAGGCCTGAATCGATCAAGATTCGACTGGAGGCTTACGACCGCAGCACTGCTCCGCTCATCGCGTTCTATCGGAATCTGGGTCTGCTTTTATCCGTGGCCGCCACTGGCTCTCCCGAAGACATTTGTGGCAGAACAATTGCCGCGCTGGCGAAGTGGCGCGTCCGAAATTCTGTTCCTGTCCTGGCCGGTACGCGCGCAAAAAAAAGAAACTGAGCGTAAGTCTCGCGTCATTTTTTTTGTGATTGCGCTCTCATCATCATTTGTAAACCTTTGCGCATTTTCAGCGGCATTCTTGACGAAAATTTCTTGCACAGTCATGCACAAATATCCACAGATTTGTCCTGAAATAACTCTTGCCAACGTTTCTTCATCCTCCTACTATGCGCAGCAGATTGATCGGGAAGTAAAACTTCACGACTCAATTCTGAGATGGCGGCAAGGGTAAAACTGAGCAGTCACTCTCGAGTTGAATTAGAAGTGCAAACTTTGCAGTTCAATTCTCAGAGGCGGCAAGGGTAAAACTAAGTCAGCCTCAAAGGAATTGAATTGAGAAGGAAAGCTTCACGGTTCGATGCAACGGGGTAGTCGGGGTAAAACCGGGCTGTCTCGGCCGTGTTGGACTGTGGAGTGAGCTCCGTGATTCTATGCGAAGGAGCGGCGAGGGTAAAACCGAACTGCTTTCCAACGCGTGGGATTGCGGGGTGGCTCCGCGACTCGATGCTGTGGAATGGTAAGGGTAAAACCAAGCCGGTTTCGCTGTGTTGGAACGGGGAGCTAGCTTCGCAGCAGAGTTCGACGCAACTTGGGTTAAACCGGGTTGCCGCTGGGCGCAAGCGGAAGCGAAAAGCTTTCGTGGTGCACTCAAAGATGCGCCAAGGGTAATACCGAGACGTTATCGTGAGCTGGACCTGGAAGTAGAGCTTCACGACTCAATTTACAGGAGGCGGCCAGGGTCAAACCAAACCGCCTTCGAATAAGTTGAATCGGGAAGCGAGAACCTTCGCGACTCAATCAAAAGAGGGCGACACGGATCAAACCGAGTCGCCCTTTATTTTTTGTTCACTCTCAGTCCTCACCCTGCCTGTTTCTCCGACCGATGCCGTCCCCCCATGCCGCAAAAAAAGACAGCGCCCGATGTATCCAGGCGCTGCCCGTGTTTTTCCAATTCGCTCTAATTCTTTACTTGTCGTACTTCAGGCAAATCTCAAGCTGGTGAATCGCTTCGTCCGTGGCGCGAAGCGCTTCTACCCGGTGCCCGCCGAAATCGTGCGCGGCGTGCTCCATATGTTCTTTGGCGCGGCGCAACGCATGAAGCGCATCGTGAATTTCCGGATGCTCCTCGGGAGTCGCATTAGCCGTGGCCGCTGCGGCCGCAGGGGGCGGCATAGCAGCCTTGGATGTGGCCGGCATGGAAACGCTGAACGCCACCGCTACGATCAGGGCTGTGAGAACCAATATACCTAGGATTCTTACTTTCATGCACCATCCTCCTCGTCCGGATTTAGGTCCGGACCGCCTTGATTTCACTCAACTACTCTCCGCAGTTCTTCCCATTCCGCGTGGCCAACCGGTTCCGGAGCGGAGTTTTGGCGAGTTGCACCGGGCCGAACCGGCCAAACGTATGCACTCCTTCATAGACCATCTCCTCGTCTATTGCACAACAATTTTTTCCACTTGGCGGTCAAAGAGAGAACACCCCTCCGCACAATCCCCGGGCACCTCACCGAACCGGTTCGTCGGCTTCTTGCCTCTTAACGGCGCTGCGCCGGGCGCGTTTTGATCCCCTCATTTGCTCGGATGAACGTGGCCTGCTGGAAGCATTGCTTCCTATTGACACTCTATAGGTAGTTCATTATTATCCCTATAGAATGCCGATAGGAGATCCCCCTTGAATCCGGAGCCGACAACTCTTTTGCAGGGAACTTTGGACCTACTCATCCTGAAATCGCTTCTCACTGGCGAATTGCACGGGCTTGCTGTGTCCCGCAGAATTCAGCAGATTACGGCCGGCACTTTTGATGTCAAGCCCGGGTCGCTTTTTCCTGCGCTTCACCGGATGGAAGAAGAAGGTTGGATTTCCTCGTTTTGGGGAGATTCGGAGAACAACCGTCGTGCGAAATTCTACCGCTTGACCAAGCCGGGACGGAAGCAGCTCGAAGTCGAAACCGAGCGATGGGACCGTGTTTCTTGGGCCATTACGCAAGCCTTGCAAGCGTCGTAACGGGGCATCGCGCATGGCGCTACTCATCAAAGCCCGATCTTTCCTCCGCAATCTCTTTTCCGTTCGCAGCGTCGAAGCTGACCTCGATCAGGAACTCCACTCCCACCTCCAATTGCTAATCGAAGAAAACATCCGCGCAGGCATGTCCCTAACCGAAGCCCGCCGCTCCGCCCAAATCGAATTGGGCGGCATCGAACAAGTAAAAGAACAGGTTCGCGATGAACGCATAGGCAATTGGCTCCAATCCGTCCTTTCCGATTGCCGCTATGGTCTTCGACAATTTCGCAAAAATCCCGTCTTCACTGCCGTCGCCGTTCTGACCCTGGCCCTCGCCATCGGTGCCAACACCGCCATCTTCAGCTTGATAAATGCTGTTATGCTCCGCAGGCTCCCTGTTCATGAGCCGCAACAACTGCTCATTCTCAAATGGACCGCGCTTCGGGAACCGAATACCAACGCAAGCTATTTCTGGAGCGGATGTCCCGACCTCTCGAACGACCCTGACAAGCACACTCCCGGAGGATGCACGTTTTCGTACCCCATGTTCGAGCAGATTCGTTCTCGGTGGGACATTTTTGCTGGGGTTTCCGGTTTCGCTGGACCGGTCGAGACTCACGTTACGGTAAACGGCAGTGCGAGCATGGCCACCGGAGATCTCGTGTCCGGTGACTTCTTCACAACACTCGGTGTGCGCGCCTTTGCGGGCCGATCGCTAGATTCAATGGATGACCTCCCGGGAGCCCCTCCGGCTGTGATGCTGAGCTATGGTTACTGGCAAAACCGATTCGGAGGCGATCCTTCGATCGTCGGCAAATCAATTCTGCTCGAGCATTCGTTGTTCCTTGTTGTCGGAGTAGCTGTGCCCGGATTTTCGGGTGTCGATCCAGGGCTTCCGACCGACATATGGGCTCCCCTTTCTTCTCAGGATGTTTTGGCTCCCCACCTTCCGAAGCGCACCGCGGCAAAATCGTTGTGGGTCGAAGTCATCGCTCGACTAAAGCCGGGCGTTTCGATTGCCCAGGCGCAATCTGCCCTGGACGTCATTTTTGTGTCCAACGTCTTGAGCGGAGTAGGCACGGTTTTCAAAACCGGCGATTCTCCTCGCATCGAGCTCTTGAGCGTTGCTCGCGGTCTTACATCGCTGCGTGCACAATTCTCACAGCCGCTCTTTGTGTTGATGGCCGCCGTCGGGATCGTCCTGTTGATTGCCAGCGCAAACATTGGCGGACTTTCGCTGGCCCGAGCCATGGCGCGAGAGCAAGAAATGGCCGTGCGACTCTCACTCGGTGCCACGCGCGCAAGAATTGTCCGGCAGCTTCTGACCGAAAGTTTGTTCCTTGCGATGCTGGGAACGGCGCTCGGCATCTTAATCGCGTATTGGAGCGCCAGTTCGCTCGCGGCATTTCTTGCGGCGAACTGGTATATGCCCCTCGAACTCGATGTCCGCCCCGACGGAATTGTCCTCGGCTTCACAATTGCCGTCGCGCTGCTCACCACGCTTCTATTTGGCTTGGCCCCGGCATTTCAAAGCTCGCGAGTCGACCTTGCTCCCGCGATCAAACGCAGCGGCAAAACCCTTCCGGGCGCCCGAGGTTTAGGGGTCTGGAGGTTCGGCTTCGGCAGCGGACTTGTTGTGGCGCAAGTGGGACTCTCGATCATCGTGCTCGCGGGATCAGGTTTGCTGGTTCACACGCTTGTCAACCTGGAGACGCTGGATGTTGGATTTGACACTCATCATGTGCTCCTCTTCAGGGCGGACAGTTCCTTAACAGACTACAAAGCGGATCGGGCCCGTATCCTCTATCGGGAATTGCAGGACCGGCTGGCAGCCTTGCCTGGCGTAACATCGGCAAGTTACTCGATGGTTGCGCTGTTGAGTGGGGCGGGGATAGACACCGAGTTCGCAATTCCGGCCACCCCTGACGAGAAGCTCTCGTCGGACGTGCTCCCTGTCGGACTACACTTTTTCGAAACAATGCATGTTCCACTTCTTGCAGGACGAACATTTGTTGCAGCGGATCTTGAGGCACGCGCAAAGCCGGAACCTGTTGTCGTCAACGAATCGCTCGCAAAGGCCTTGTTTGGCAAAGAAATTCCACTCGGCCGCCAGTTCATTGAACCGGGAATTGACACCCTTCGCGTCATTGTCGGCGTCGTCCGCGATACAAGATATATAAGCATGCGGCGGGAACCCGCACCAACCGCATACGTTCCTCTGTATCAGGACGGTGGCGCGGAATTCGAGTTGCGAACGGCAGGCGATCCCCGGGCGATTGCGTCTGCCGTGCGAGCTGCAGTCAATGAGGTAGCCCCCAATATTTTGATTTCCGACCTCGAGACGCAAACCGATCAAATCGAACACGCGCTTTATCAAGAGCGGCTGTTTGCCAGTCTTTCCGCCCTTTTCAGCGCCCTCGCATTGCTGTTAGCTTGCATTGGAATTTACGGACTGCTTTCTTACGAAGTCACGCGTCGCACACATGAAATCGGCATCCGCATGGCGCTGGGCGCGGCACCGCGCGATGTGTTACGCCTCGTCCTCCGGCGCGGACTCTTGCTCGTCACCATGGGCACGGTGATGGGCGTCGCTGCCGCAGTCGGACTCACGCGCTACCTTCAGAGCCTACTCTACGGCATCCGGGCGGTTGATCCGTTCACATACGCCTGCGCCGTGATTCTGCTGGCAGTAGTTGCCCTCGCAGCGTGTTGGATCCCCGCGCGCCGCGCCACCCGCGTCGATCCCATGATCGCCCTGCGTTACGAATGAATTTGGCTCCAAGCCGCTGGAGGAGTTCACAATGCCGGTGTTTGTAAATGTGCGAAGTTTCCTGCGAAATCTCTTCTTATCCCGTCGTGTGGAGGAGGATCTCGACCAGGAGGTTCATTCCCACCTGGAAATGCTGACTGAGGAAAACCTCCGCGCCGGCATGTCGCCGCAGGAAGCGCAACGCGCCGCGCGAATCGAACTCGGCGGTATCGAACAGGTGAAAGAACAGGTTCGCGATGAACGCATTGGCAATTGGCTGCAATCCGTGCTTTCCGATTGCCGCTACGCTCTTCGACAATTCCGCAAGAATCCCGGCTTCACCGCCGTTGCCGTCCTGACCCTGGCTCTCGCCATCGGCGCAACCACCGCGATCTTCAGCGTCGTTTACGGCGTGTTGCTGCGGCCGCTGCCGTACACCGATTCGAACCGCATCATGGCCGTCTTCGAGGTCACTTCGGAGGGTAGTCCTTCACGCGTCGCGGACCCGAACTTCGACGACTTTCGCGTTCAAAGCCGCAGTTTCCAGGCGATTGCGAAGTACAATGACGACGTCGCAACCGTTTCGGGAACTTCACAACCGACGCGCACGCCGGTTGCAAGCGTCTCGCCAGACTTTCTCAAGGTCTTCGCTATTCAGCCGATCCTCGGGCGCGATTTCAGCGCCGGCGACGCAACGAAAGGCGCCGCCCCCACCGTCCTTGTCAGCTTTGGATACTGGAAGCAGCATCTCGGATCCCCCCGGGACCTCTCGCGGTCCCACTTGAAAGTTGATGGCACGGTCCACTCCGTTATAGGTGTGCTTCCGGCAGGATTTAGTTTCCCGGCAAACGTGGATCTGTGGCTGCCCGCCGATTTGGACGGCGAAAACCCAAGCAGAACATCACATAACTACTATGCAGTCGCCCGTCTCCGTGATGGCGTTACAGTCGAGCAAGCCAATCGAGACATCAGCGCTATCGCCCGCCGCATTCACGATACATCCAGCGAGCAAGGCGACTATCTCCTCAAGGATGGACTTGTCATCCCGCTGCAGGACTCCATCACCGGCAATGTCCGCTCGGCGCTCCTGATCCTGCTTGGTGCGGTGGGATTTCTTCTTCTGGTGGCGTGTGCAAACGTAGCAAATTTGCTTCTGGCGCAAGCGTCGGTCAGAGAGCGCGAACTCGCCATTCGCGGCGCGCTGGGTGCGGCCCGCGGACGATTGATCCGTCAATTCCTTACCGAGGCATTCCTGCTTTCGCTGGTCGGCGGCGGGCTTGGCTTATTGGGTGCCTTCTGGGGCGTCGCGGGTTTGGTTGCTCTGGCACCGGTAAACCTTCCGCGGTTGGAAAACGTCTCGATCAGTTTCCCAATATTTGTGTTTGCCTTCCTGCTTTCCACCGCAGTTGCCGCGGGCCTCGGTGCGTTCACTGCCGCGCGCGCCACTTCCAGGGACCTGCGCGAAGGTCTCGTGGAATGCGGGCGTGGACGAGCCGGTTCGCAAGCCGGGCAACGCGTTGGCCGCGTGATCGTTGCGGCGCAAATCGCCATCACTTTAGTTCTTGTGATCGGAGCGGGATTGCTCGGGCGCAGCTTGATGAAAGTGTTCGATGTCAATCCTGGGTTCCGCGTGGACAAAATTGTCACCATGGACGTCTCACTTCGCTGGAGTGACGACCCCAAGGCAAAAACAGGTCAGGCGATTTTCTTCTCCAACCTGATTGACCGCCTCAAACTAATCCCCGGTGTGCACAAAGTTGGTGCGACCAGCGGCCTGCCCATGGCTGGCGGCCTTCCCGATGGATTGTTTCTTCTGATGACGCAAAATGAGGTCCCCAAAACGCTCGATGGCTTTGACGCTTTGTTTCAGCAAAAAGAACGCCTCGGCATCGCGGATTTCTGCAACGCCACGGATGGGTATTTCCAGGTTCTCGGAATTCCCCTGATTCGCGGGCGAATCTTCGACGAGCGCGACGGCCTGAATTCTCCGGAAGTTGCCGTGATCAGCGAATCGCTGGCCCGCAACCGCTGGCCAAATCAAGACCCCATCGGCCACACCATCGAGTTTGGAAACATGGATGGCGACTTGCGTTTGCTCACCATCGTCGGCATCGTGGGCGACACTCACGAATATGGCCTCGATATGCCTCCGCGTCCGACCGTTTACGTGAATTTGCTCCAGCGGCCGCGCTCTGCGATCACCGTAACGATGCTGAGCGATGCCGACACACCATCGCTCGTTTCGGCAGCGCGAGCAATCCTGCAGGATCTCAACCCCGAGCTTCCCCCGAGGTTCCGCACGTTTTCACAAGTGTATTCCGCTTCGCTGAGCTCGCGCAGATTCAATGTCATTCTCATCGGATTCTTCGGAATCACTGCGCTGCTGCTCGCAACGGCAGGCGTGTTTGGCGTCATGGCCTATTCGGTCAGCCGCCGCACCCGCGAAATTGGTGTGCGCGTCGCTCTCGGGGCGGACCACTCCGCGGTTCTGCGCATGATCTTGGGTCAGGGGTTACGCACCATCTCCATTGGCGTGGCGGTCGGGATTGCCGCTTCGCTCGCCCTCACCCGTACCTTGGAGTCGCTCTTGTTTAATGTGACTCCCACCGATCCGCTGACTTTTGCCGGCGTGACCCTGCTCCTCGTCGGAACAGCGCTGCTGGCTTGTTACATCCCCGCCCGCCGTGCCATTCGAGTCGATCCGATCATCGCCCTGCGCTGCGAATAAGATTTCTCTTCTGGGCTGCTCTCGAATTCATCCACGACCATCATCCCTCCCCGCGGAACGTCTTGACGCTTCTCGCATAGACAGTTACGCTTTCCTCGCAGCCCTCAACCAACGGGAAACTCGTGGCCGAAACGCCTCTGCCAATCACGCAACCGCAATCCGGCTCCCCGGAGACACCCTCCGTCGCCGATGTGCTTCTGGATGCTGCCAAGACCAGCATCCTGAAGGTTCAGGACTACTCCAAACTCTCGTTCCACTCGCTCACCAATCTGGCCACTTCTCCCCGCTACATGCAGGATACCCTCACGCAAATGGACGATATCGGCGTCGGTTCGCTGCCCATCGTGCTGCTTTCCGGCTTCTTCATTGGCGCAGTGATGGTGCTGCAAACTGGCGCGCAATTCGAGCGCTTTGGCCAAACCTCTCTCACCGGCGACGTTGTTTCCATCGCGCTGGTCCGCGAGCTTGGCCCTTCGATTACCGGCCTGCTGGTCGCAGGCCGATGCGCTTCCGGCATCGCCTCGGAACTCGGCTCGATGCTGGTCACTGAACAAGTGGACGCCATGCGCGCCATGGGCACCGACCCCAGCCGCAAATTGGTTTCCCCCCGCGTGCTGGCCACGCTCATCACGCTTCCTCTCCTAACCACCATCTCCGTTTTCGTTGGCCTGGTCGGCGGCATGGTCGCCAGTGTGTTTTCTCTCCGGCTCGGCGCTGTCACCTTCTGGCAACGCGCCATCGCCATTCTCCAGTTTTCAGACTTGATGCAGGGCTTTTCCAAGTCCGTCGTTTTCGGTTTCATCCTGGCTACCGTGGGCTGTTATCAGGGGCTCAACGTTCGCGGGGGCACGCAAGGCGTCGGACGCGCCACCACGCAGGCGGTCGTCGTGTCTTCCGTGCTCATCATCGTCGCGGATACCTTTCTTACCAAAATCGCTCTCTTTCTGGCCGACAGAGTGTTTTGATCCCGACCATGGCGGAATCCCATAGCAATCTGGCTCTTGCTCCGCGGCCCACCGGTGAAGCGGTCATTCAATTCAGCGATGTCCGCATCGGCTTTGCGGAGGGCGAAATCCTTCGCGGTGTTTCCTTTTCCGCGCAGGCAAAGGAGACGCTGGTGCTCCTGGGCGAGACCGGCTCCGGCAAGACGCTCATCCTGAAGCTCGCCGCTGGCCTCATGCGTCCAGACAGTGGGAGCGTTGACGTCCTCGGTGAGCGCGTCTCCCAAATGTCGGAGCACGAATTGCTCGCTCTGCGCCGCAGAATTGGCTTTGTGTTTCAGGAAGGCGCGCTTTTCGATTCCCTGACCGTGGGCGAAAACGTCGCCTACCGCTTGCGCGAAGATCATTTGGACGAGGAAGAGATCGCGCCGCGCGTCCGCGAAATCCTGGATTTTGTCGAACTCGGCCACACCATGGACCAGTTGCCCTCGGAACTTTCCGGTGGCATGCGCCGCCGTGTCTCCATTGCCCGCGCCCTTGTCAACCGACCCTCCATCGTGCTTTACGATTCGCCCACGGCGGGACTCGACCCCGTCACTTCGCAAACCATCATCACCCTCATCCTCCGGTTGCGCGACGTCTACGGCGTCACTGCGTTGCTCGCAACGCATCGCCTTCAGGACGGCTTTGCGCTCGCCAATTTCCGTTTCGATCCCACCGCAAAGCACGTTCGCCGCGATACCACACTGGAAAAGTCCAGCCTTACCGTCACGCGATTCCTCGTTTTGCGCGATGGCAAACTCTATTTTGAGGGAAGCCCTGATGAGCTTCTCGCCGCCAAAGATCCTTATCTGCAGCGCTTCCTGATTTAGCTGTGGGCGAGTCGCAAAATAATAATGCACGTCTCTCAGAAATCTGCCGCGAATCAGGTATAGTGTGCAGGTAGGTGCTCTCTGCGGTACCGGGCTTGGCGAAATTCTCGCCGCCGCTGCCGCAAGAGAAAATCGGCAATCGCCGCTGAGATTATGTGGAGTAAGCTGGCACTCAGGCACGGAGGAGCTTCCGCATGGCGCAGCGCAAGCAATTGACGTGGTCGGAATTGCGCGTCGGTCTCTTTGTTCTCGTCGGCCTTCTGGTCCTGGCGGTCGGCATCTTCTACGTTACGGGCGCCGGTGTCTTCGGCCCCAAATATCGCATCAAAACCTATCTTCCCGAAGTATCCGGCCTCTCCACGGGCGCGCCCGTGCGCCTGGATGGCGTCGATGTTGGCACTGTCGATCAAATTCATCTGGTACAGCGCGAGCCGGGCAAGACCCCTGACCGCATGCACAATATTGAAGTCGTGATGCGCATCGACCGCAACTATAAAAAAGATATCCTGACCGACTCCACCGCCAGCCTCGTCACCGAAGGATTGCTCGGTAACCGCTATGTCACCATCAGCCGCGGCTACACCGGCGTTCCTTTGGAGGAAGGCCAAGCCGTCCCGGGCACCGAGGAAAAAGCCATCAAGGAAGTGGTTGAGCGCAGCGCCGATGTGCTTTCCAACCTGAAAGCGCTCAGCGACGATGTGCAAGACATGATTGACGGCGTCCAGCGCGGCAAGGGCACTCTCGGAAAATTGCTCACCGACGATCAGGCCTACAACCATCTCAACAGTGTTCTTGCCAAGACCGATCAGATCGCCGCCAACCTGCAAGCGGGGCAGGGAACCATCGGCAGAATGCTGATGACCGACGACACTTCCGTCAAAGCGGACAAGGCTCTTGATCAGATCAACACCATTCTTGCCGACCTCCGCGCGCAAAAAGGCACCATGGGTAAGCTCCTCTACGATCCCACGCTCTACGATCAGGCCAAGGAAGCGCTCACCAATGGCAACGCTGTGCTCGACGACGTGCGCGCCGGAAAG